>Ga0075120_10001282_pt1 | contig 19979 bp, 22 predicted proteins | sample AntAceMetag02UKL_FD_69792 | JGI IMG/M metagenome (GOLD analysis project Ga0075120, IMG submission 69792) | Saline lake microbial communities from Ace Lake, Antarctica - Antarctic Ace Lake Metagenome 02UKL | ecosystem: Environmental > Aquatic > Non-marine Saline and Alkaline > Saline | place... | reverse complement strand
TCAACCATCGCCCTAGAAAAGTGCTTGGATTTAGATCCCCGTATGAAGTATTCTTCGGGGTGAAAAAACGCTACACCAAAACACCATTAGCTGTTGCACTTCGAACTTGAATCCGCGCTTTAAAAAAAGCTCCTCTTTTGACTTGAAGTGATAATAGATTCCTCCCTTGCTGATTTTGGCTTTCTCAGCAATTTTATCAATCGTGGTTTTGTAGTACCCTGTTTCGTTAAAACATTTTAGAGCAGCTTCAAAAATGTCTTCTTTGCGATCTTTTTTGGCAGACATGAACTTGTACCATCCTCATTAGTAAACCGACTAGTCAGTTTATTATTTATTTTTTGATGCCCTTTGTCAATAGAAATTTCGTACATGCATTAAGAAACTAGTATGTCGGGCCTGAACCTACCTATAAAAAATATTTTGGGCCTTCTTTTGGTATGTGGATTGGTGTGAGAAAAATTTTCCAAAATCTGCTAAAATCTGGAATATATCGAAAATCTGCTAAAATATAGAATCGCAATTTCAACAACTTATGAAAAATGAGGTAGTTGGAAGCTCAGAGATCCAATTCTGGCAGTCATGAGGTCCGGGGTTCGATCCCCCGTAGCTCCACCAAAACAACAGGAATAAAGGGTGGTTAGAGCATTGACTCTAACTGCTCTTTTTTTTATTGTGCTTCAGTGTGAGAGTCAGTGTGAGAGTTTTCCGTAATCCGCTCAAAACAAATGATCGTTCTTAAACTACGCGGCGGGTAGCGCGTGAGCGCAAAAGAGCTCCGGGGAGCTAATGCGAGGGCCGAAAATCCTATAAGGAGACGGCCCCTCACATCATCAAGGAAATCAAAATGCTGCGCAGGAAACCACGGGGCATACAGAAGCGCAAAACATTCAAAGAGGTGGCCGAAGTTCTGAACAACAAAGGATACGCTACCAGTAGCAACAAACCTTTTACGGCGATGAATGTTCACAAAATCATTAAACGCCAGGGGTAGGGAGAGCTCTATATGTCGATCCTAACTTAAAATGTGGCGCCATCATCGGGGGCAGGTTACTACTTCCGTTTCAGGATTTGCATTAAAGCCACTTTTTCTTTTTGAAATACATAACCATAACCGCTCCAACCGCGATCAGTACTGACCAGAGAATCGGATAGCTCCAACGCCAGTGAAGCTCTGGCATATGCTCGAAGTTCATACCATAAATGCCCGCAAAAAAAGTAAGTGGAATAAAGATGGTGGCAATAATGGTCAGGACTTTCATGATTTCGTTCATTCGATTGCTGACAGCTGATAGATACATGTCATGCATTCCAGAAACTAGGTCCCTGCATGTTTCAATGGTATCAATGACCTGAATAGTATGATCATATACGTCGCGAAAATAAAGGGTAACCGGTTCAGTAATAAGGCCAGGGTCTCCGCTTTTTAATCCATTGATTACATCCCTCAGGGGCCATACAGATTTTCTAAGAAAAATCGCCTCTCCCCTTAAGCTGTGAATCGCACGAAGCGTTTCGGGAGGAGGATCTTTCATAAGAATCTCCTCAAGGGCCTCTGTTTTTTCTCCAATTTTTTCAAGGATTACAAAATAGCCGTCAACTATGGCGTCCATAAGGGCATAGAGCAAATAATCAGTACCGTTTTTTCTAAGCCTCCCCCGTGCTTTTCTGATTCGCTCCCGCACGGGGTTAAAAACATCTTCCTCAGATTCCTGAAAGGATAAGACGAAATCGCTGCCCAATATAAAACTAACCTGCTCAACTTTAACTTCCTGACTGACCTCACTGTAATACAACATTTTCAACACAATAAAGACGTAGCTTTCAAAATCTTCCATCTTTGGCCTTTGGCCTGTGTGAACAATGTCCTCAAGCACAAGCGGATGCAGCCCGAAATGGGCGCCAATTTTACCAATTAATTCAGTGTCATGCAGGCCCCGGACATTAACCCAGGTAACCGTCTGGCTATCTTTGAAAGGAAAGCAATCCTCAACATCCTTGCACTCCTTTTCGTTGCACATGGAGATATCATAGTCGATAACAGAAATACTTACATCGTCGACTCTTTGTTCACCTATATGGGTAAGTGTGCCCGGCGACTGACCGCTTTTTTCAGCTGCACCTTTGCTGATAATCTTAAAAATATCCAGCCCCTTAGAGCTCTCTAGTATTTTGGAAAGAATAGGCTTTATCATAGAAAACCCTTTTCATAGTGACAGTTCGAAAGCTAACCTACGTTGATTTGTGTTCCAGTATTTCTCCCCTAACTTTTGGCAGGGCATCTGGATATTGTTGTTGAATAAAATCAATTAATTTTTCCCGAACCTCGCAACGAAGATTCCAAACTTTTGAAGAGTCCGATGCACTCATCATTGCCCGTATTTCCATAGTACGTTCTGTTGTATTGGTTACCTTGACTCCACGCTCTTTACCATCCCACAAATCTGATTGATCAAGTATTTCAAAAAATTTCTCGCGAATTGCCTGCACCGAAGCTGTATAGTCTACATAAATTAAAACCGTGCCGAGAATGTCTGCGCTATTACGGGTCCAGTTTTGAAAAGGCCTCTCAGTAAAATATGTTATTGGAAGCACCAGCCGCCTGAGATCCCAAATCCGCACAACTACATATGTCAATGTTATCTCCTCGATGCGGCCCCATTCATTTTCGACGATCACAACATCTTCAATTCTGATAGGTTGTGTAATGGCAATCTGCAGTCCTGCAACAAGGGTTGAGATACTGCGTTGCGCTGCAAAGCCGATAATGATTCCTGCGATGCCTGCCGAGGCTAGAAGGCTCATGCCCAGTTGCCTGACCCGCTCGAACATCATAAGCACAACACAGAAACCTACAGTTATGATAATAACATTAACAACCCTTGCAACAACCCGCAACTGCGTGTGCATTTTGCGAGCTTTCAGGTTTTCTGTAGCGGCTATATCGTACTGTTTGAGGATAAATGCTTCAAGACCGTTCATTGTTCGGATACAAAGCCAGCAGACCGAACTGATAATGCAGATAGCAAGGACTTGGTGTGTCAGATTGTTCAAAGAAGCAGGTATGTTTAAAAAAGGAACGATGGTTGAAACAAATAAAAGCACAGCACAAACAAACAGCGACTTCCAGTAGTATCTTAACAAGAATCTCCCAATCTTTAGACTATTTTCCACTATCATCCTCCTTGCGGTTGATCAAAAGATACCGGGTAACTCACTGACACATAGGCAGGAAGCAAAAGGCATCTCAATTATTCAATCTCATATTTTTTTTCTTTCTTTATTGCCCTATGATTCTGATATCAAGCGGTTTCAACGTATCCATATGGATATCTCGCTGCGGAAAGGCTATAACAATTCCAGCATTGCGAAAATAGTCATCAATATCAAAACGGATATCACTGGAAATTCTTTTGCGTTCATTAAGGTTTAACATAGTAACCCAAAAATAAAGATCAAAAACCAGAGAATTGTCCCCAAAATCACTAAACCTGACATAAGGCTCCGGATGGTTCTTAACATCGGGATGTTTTTTGGCAGCAGCCATCAGAAGTTTCTCTACATCACGAACAGGTGAGCCATATACGACACCAACCGTGATTTTTACACGTACCTGCTTATCCGACAATGTCCAGTTAGTGATACTTTGATCGAGGAACTTACTGTTTGGAACAAGAATATGGACATTGTCTGCGGTTCGAATGCGAGTACATCTAACACCGACTTCTTCTACCGTAGCAAAATCACTTTCCACCTGAATGAAATCACCTACCCGGATAGGGCGTTCCGCCATAATAATGAACCCACTAATAAAATTACTCATTATGGTTTGTGTTCCAAAACCTATTCCAATGGCTAACGCACCTCCCAGAAAAGTAAACGCTGTTAGAGGTATATTAAGGTTCCGTAAAGCAAACATAAAAACAAAAAAGATAAGAAAATAATAAATAATTTTTTGGATTGTTGATGCTGTGTTTTCATTAATACGGGGAGATGCAGACAACCGTTTTCGGATGATCCAGCATACTGACTTTGTTATGAAGATACCCAACAATAGAATCAACAGGGATGCAACTGCTTTTTTTACCATTACAACACGGCCGTCAATACTCCAAAGCTTTAAATTCCACACAGTCTCGGCTGCATGCTCAATCGTGTCAGACGAGAGTTCAAAAAAATCCACCGTAGATTTAGCAGGCGCAGTCACTTCCTCTGAAAATACGTTCCCAACAATCATGCTGTTGATACAAACAAACAAAACAATGGTACTACACAGTCTGATATATATTTTTTTGCATTTCATTATAAAATACCTTCTTAAATGTTTAGACAGCACACAGCTTATTATGGCAAATCTAGTATAAAAGCAATATTTAAACACATTTATTTTTTATTACTTAATATGAGCATAAATTGATAAAGATTCCAAACCACTCTAAAAGCAATATTTTCGGTTCTACAAACCAAAACAGGCACAGTTACGCACAAAACCTTGCAAAAAAAAACACCCACAGCCAAAAAGCTGTAAGTGCTTCAGTATCCGGTTAATACTTTTTTCAAGTTGCGTTTTACTTCACGCTATTGCAAAGTTACCGTTTAAATACATTTTTATTCTTCATGAATTGTCTGCGGTATCACTACAATAACGTTGCTGCTCATGGGCGCGCGTTTTTTTGCGCGTCCGGTGCAACAGATGGTTGGACGGCTAGGCGGCAGTCCACGACTACTCCAGGATTAAGGACGGCTTGCGTAGAAAAGTTTCGACACCTTGAGGAGCGCCGTCGAATGGGCTGTGCTCCCCGTATCGCTTGAAGCCCAGACGCTCATAGAACGCGTGCGTTCGCAGAAACGGTGTCTCCAAATAACAGAACGTTTTTGAGTCATCCGCGATCTTTAGCACCGGAGCGAGTAAGGCTCGCCCGACACCGCGGCTCTGCATAGAAGGATCGATTCCAACGAAGGCGAGGTACCAATGCGGATCGCCGGGGTGAAACTGCGCAAGAGTAGCGAATCCGGCGAACAATTGGCGCGCCTCCTGAGGGAACATGGTTTCAACTACCTGCTTGTATGATGCAGCTGCTTCTTGCTCGGCAGGATCAGGGTTTGGAGGATCAGGGGACATCCAAGCAGCAACCCCAACAAGGTTTCCGTCACATCGTGCTGCATAGACATGTCCAGCAGGAAACATTTGTTCCAAAACCGCTCGAAAGAATGCCGGCAAGCCGCTATTTGAAAGGTAGTGGGTGATAATCGGATCTTTTGCGAAGGCACGAGAGAGCATCTCGCTTGCGTGAGAGGCTTCTGAGCGGGCCAGCGGCTCTACGTTTATTTGCATCGGATCCTCCATTATTGCTTTCTAAGTATTCAGATTATCAAGAGCTATTTCAATACTGACCGTCCAACAGTAGTAATAAGCAGCCTATTCTTTTAAAAAACCTGCTCAAAAACTTCATGCGTTTTTTCTTCACCGAACACGTCAATCATAAAGGCATACCCGGGATCATTCGCTTTCATCAATATGCTTGTGGCCGCTTTTTTTCTGAGATAATAGGCCTTATCTTCGGCTCCTTCAATAAGACGGGCCTGCTGCCATAGCTCGACATATTTCTCAATGTATCCTGCCGAAGCCTGAGGAACCCTTGCTATGCCCTCTTGTGTAATCGTGGCAACAAGCTTATAAGGGGACAGAGTGTATACTGAAAGCGAGGGAAGATTGACCGCGCTGTTGATCACCGTATCGCCGAGGATATCTAGTGCCGTGTCCCTTAAATCCTGTATGCATGCAACGTACTGTTCAGCATATTCGGGCCATACTACAAAATCCATCATGGGTATGAAATCAAATACAGGCACGTTCATTACTTCCGGCACAATGGTGAGGTTGCACCACAGAAGCGGCAGGTTGTGATTATCATCCGGCCAGACCATGACCGTTGATTCCAGCACCCCGGTATCAAACATATTAATTGTACAAAAAACTATTTTTTGAATCTTTTCGGCTGTAAATATTTCCAGGTCGATGGTACCACCTGCAGCTACAATCCGCCGAAGCTGCGGATCAATTTCCACCGGCTGCATCGGTATGGCACTCATGTTTTTTTTAGCCTCTCCGGCCAAGTCGATAATAGCTGACATACGTCCTCCTCTCGTTTTTACGGTTCGATAATAGACAGGGCGACCTCGGCCATTTCACTGCCTAAAAACTTATCAAGCGCGCCAACGCCGGGATCGTTTTCCTTATAAATCGCGCGCATCATTTTACGCCTCTCGTGAATCAGCTTCATGGCATCAGAAGCCGGATCCTGCGGCTTTGCCTCCTTGTAAATAGTAAGCCAGGCATTAAAGTAATCCACCGCACACTGATAAATCATATCCACATTATTGCCGGTTTTTTCAACGGTACCGGTTATGATATAGGGCGAATGAATTGCCCGCACCCAGTGAAAAACGCTCGGCTTCATCCCCGGAACCACTGAATAGGTCTGATAGAGATCCTCCAGCTGATCATAATAATATTTCTGCAAATGCTCCATGTTTCTGCCCACGTCATCACTGGGCAAAAGATCGCATATGAAAAAAATATGCTCATCGGATTCATCCCAGTCCATAACATAATAGGGTATGTCATAGTTCGGAGCCGGAGTAGTGATCAACACATCGGCGACCATGGTACCGTAAAAATTCATGCGGGAGATGCCTATTTTTTCAAGCTTATCTGCGGCATAGGCCCGGTAGAAACTGTCCTGGCCTTCAAGATCAAAATTATTCAGGCTGCTGATGTCCGTTCCGCCATACTCAAAAACCTGGACAGGGGAAAGTGCCTGCGTCAATTCGGTCAAATGCTGCAGGATCGGGGTAAACTGCTGGCCCTTTTTTATTTTCTCCGCTTTTCGAGCAGGCTTTTCATCTGTTTTTTCTTTAGAAAGCTTAACACCCGGAATAAAGATAGCATCAGTCGGACACTCCCGGATGCAAGTGCCGCATTCAAGGCATTTTGAGATATCAGTAATGACACAGATATCATCTTCAAGCGCCAGTATTTTCATCGGACAAGCATCCACACAGGCACCGCATCCAACGCAGCGCTCCTTGAAAACCTTAAAAGCTATTTCTTTATTGCCTTCAGCCATAGTACTCTTCCTCCACGCTAATTTATGTAATCCTTTAATCTACAACTGCACCGGTATAAAAACCCGAGCCCTGAGACGCTGCTACCAGCACCAGTCCATGCCGCCGTCAACGCTCAAATTCTGGGCGGTAATATAGGAGGCCTCGTCTGAGGCCAGGAAGGCAACCGCGGCGGCAATTTCTTCAGGGCTTCCCGCACGGGGAATCAAAAGCTGGCCATTGTTGGCTGATTCTTCAACCAGCCAGTCCGCAAATGATCCCTTTTCCATCATCATTTCAGTTTCAACCTTCGTATAGATATCCGTGGCAACAATACCCGGTGAAACACAGTTGACCCGGATACCTGAGGAGGCAAGGTTTTTTGCTAGTGTTTTGGTAAACATAATGACCGCGGCTTTCGAGGATGCATACGCCCCTGACATGCCTTTCCCGCTGCGCGCCATGAGGGTCGACAGCGTAACAATCGACCCATTGACATTGTTGGCCATCATATTGTTGGCGCACGCGCGGCAGAAGAAAAACGACCCTCGTGCATTCACCGAATACACCTGATCCCATTCTTCCGTTGTTACATCCATACCCGAAGACGATGATTCCGTAACACCGGCGTTTGAAACAGCAATATGAATGGGGCCGAAAGCATCAGCAGCCTTTTCAATCAGATTATCTATATCTTTTTCCAGGGCAACATCTGTTTTAATATATAAGGCGGATCCGCCCTTTTCCTCTATTTCCTTAACAACCGCCTCACCATTTTTTTGATTCCTGTTGGCAATGACCACCCTGCCGCCCTCCGCAGCAAACAAATGCGCAATTCCACGACCAATACCAGTCCCGGCCCCGGTTACGATAATATGTTTGTTTCCAAACCTCATGCTTTCCCCTTTACTAATGGTCATATTGGAAATAACTCAACTCAATTTTAACCATCAATTGATTTGAAAAAAATTATGTGCTGAGATTACTGTAGAGCTTCCGCAAAACAGTCTTACAGGTTTCAAGCTCCTCCTGCTTTAGGCCTGCCTGGGCCTTTTCCATGTTGGCAATACCCAGGGGGATCAATTTTTGTTCCATGGCCTTTCCCTGGGGCGTCAAGCGGATATGTTTTTGGCGCAAATCCGATTTACTGGGCACACGAATAATAAGGCTTCGTTTTTCCAGCCCGTCTATGAGCCTAGTGACGGCGGCCTTGTCTTTGCCGATTATATCTGCAAGCTGACAAGATGAACGGCCATCTTCCTGCCATAACAAAAGCAGGATCATCCATTGTTCAGAGGTAACATCAAGACCTGCATTGGTAAAAGTGTATTGAAGACGCGTTGAAAGGGCCCGTGTGGTTTTATTGAGCAGAGTGGCAAAGGAATCATCAGGGTTAAATTTTTTAATATCCATGGCTTTATAATATCACAACTTGTTGACTAGTCAACTGTATGCCTAAAAAATCTTCCCCATCAGTGACCTAACCCCCTTAAACGAGTCCAATTTTTGAGTGAGACTATTTTGCCAAATTTCTCTACTTTTGACTGGTACAGTTTATAGGGTGGAGGTCAAACTGACCTGCTCCCTTTAAACAAGACCAGATTGGTGTGTGGATTAGTGTGAGAAAAACATTCCAAAATTAGCTAAAATGTGGAATATATGGAAAATCTGCTAAAATATAGAATCGTAATTTCAACAACTTAAGATAAATGAGGGGGTTGGAAGCCCAAGGGTCCAATTCTGGCAGTCATGAGGTCCGGGGTTCGATCCCCCGTAGCTCCACCAATAAAAACAAGGGGTTAGCAGTTCAATGCTAGCCCCTTATTTTTTTGTGCTACCCTATTGATACCCTTTTTATAACAAGCTTACCCCAGCGCCCCCTTATAAAAAATCTTAACAGGGACATAACGCCCTAAATTTTTTAAAGAAATACTTGACTTCTTGTTTCCTGATGTCTATATTAAAGATGTCAGCAATTAAAACACTAATCATAGGAGGTCATAATGAAGAATCAGTCTTTTAATCTAAATGTTCAAATTCCAGAGCTTGCAGACTTTGAAACAAGGTTTCCGCAATACGGTCCGTTTGCAAGGGGAAACGGAAATTTCATGTTCAACATATTAATGACTCCATTGTCTTTTTTAAGATGCCAGTTCGCAACAGAACTAAATCTACCTGCTGTGGCTGGTATTGCGGAGACAAGCTTTAATGCTACGTCTCAACAAAGCATTATTCAGTTTGATGGTTTCTTAAAGCAGTTCGTTGGAGCTTTAGTCTGCACATTAATGGAAGCTAATGGATTTACAAAATCCGGTAAGAAAAAATCGATTCCTCATCATGCATATACAAAAGGAGAGTTTTATCAAAAGTCATAAAATATAATAGTTTGAAGCCTTGTGGAGTTGACCGGCCCCCATTAAACGAGACCAGTTTATGGGTTAGGCGTAACTGTGAAGTGAATTGTGAAGTAGACAAGAGCTAACAAGGGGTAACAACAAGTAACACGCTACCCCCTGTTCGTCCGTTTTTAGAGACTACAGCTAACAACAAGTAACAACAGGTAATACCAACTCTACTTTTTTCATCACTGGCAGTCATGAGGTCCGGGGTTCGATCCCCCGTAGCTCCACCAAGTAAAATCAGGCACTTAGCACATTGCTAGGTGCTTTTTTTGTGACTCCGCACCGCCAAGTTGCGCCTGGGGTGCGGATTTTAATCATACCCCGGTGATGACCCTCACCCCAAAGCTGGATTCGTTTAAAGGGGGCAGGTCAAGATTGACTTGACCCCGATGATGGTGCCACTTTTTATGTTAGTGCTGACACGATTAAGCCACTCACAAAAGTTGGCCTCGTTTAAGGGGGTGAGGTCAACTTCTTCACATCTAACAAAAAAAGCGCGCAAAGAATACTCCTTGATATTATTTTCAATTACAATAAAATCATTTTCACTAAACATTATAAGATATACTTATCACCATAATCAATCCAAGTGATATTAAATGCCACTTGAAACCCATCACCAAATGGCAAATTTTATTTTTTTAGAACTATTGACATGAATAGAGATTCATACTATATAAAAAGTAGCACACCCGCCGCGCCTCTGCTTTGCATGCGAAATTCGGTGGGTTTTTTATTTTATGGGGAGGGGGCAAATGAAATACACTAAGCCGCCCCTTACCTTTCAAGCTCAAGCGGAGCTTCTCCTTTCCCGCGGACTTCAAGCAGACAAGAATACCTTAACCTCCCGCTTAGAGGCGGTCAATTATTACCGTTTAAGTGCCTATCTTTTCCCCTTCAGACAAACAGGTAATGACACCTTTAAGCCAAACACCACTCTTGATCTAATTTGGGAATACTACACCTTTGATCGTCAGTTGCGTATTCTGGTAATGGATGCCATTGAACGGGTTGAAGTTGCCTTTAGAACACAACTTGTCTATCTCTTTGCACATACGCATGGAGCCTTTGGCCATTTAAATTCATCCAATTTCCCCAAACTGAATAACGTGCAACATGAACGCTGGATTAAAGAAATAGGGGTGGAACTGCGTCGCAGCAGGGAAACGTTTATTAAACACTTCCATGATAAATATAGTGATCAACATGAAATGCCGCCCCTCTGGATGCTCTGTGAGATTATGACTTTTGGAAAAATATTAACGTTGTTTAATGGCGTCGATGACAGTATTCGTCGCGATATTGCTCGTGATTATGGAGTTCCAGACAAAATCCTGAAATCCTGGTTAGGCTCTCTAAACGTTATCAGAAATATCTGTGCTCATCATGGCCGCCTCTGGAATCGTGAACTTGGCTTTAAACCGATCATCCCTCACAAAAACAAATCCCCTCAATGGCATACGCCTGTTGAAGTAACCAATAACCGTATATTTGCCATACTGACCATTCTCAGATTTTTACTTGAAAAAGTTGCTCCCACCAGCCAATGGGACTGCCGATTCCGGGAGCTACTCAAGCGTTATCCTGATGTACCGCTCGTATCCATGGGTTTTCCAACAAACTGGGAACAGTGCCCAATCTGGAGCAAGCTCTGAGGCATGACTTAAGTGAGGTTGCCTTACGCTTCGCGCTGGTTGCGGCACTGTCTATGTGATAATCCGTTTTCTGGTTGCGTATAGGTTGCGTTTTACTTCACACTATTGCATCAATTTGCACGCTATTGCACAGTTGGTTTATTTAACTATCTGAATTTACTTCGTCTTTTGTAAATCTGGCAGTCATGAGGTCCGGGGTTCGATCCCCCGTAGCATCACCATAGATATCAGGCACTTAGTACATTGCTAAGTGTTTTTTTTGTTTTTGGTGATTTTGTCCTTCGTCTGCCGGGAAATATTTGAGAGACTGTCGAGTGCTGCGAAAAATTGTGATTATGCTGCAAGGCGTGCCTCGACGTTTAGGAAGTGCGTGTAAAGTTCCTCCCAGCTCAGGGGAATCAAGTCCTGCCGTATTTGAACGCAAATAGATTTCAGTTTCTGTTGCGTAATCAGATAGTGTGTGCCTGCGGCAGCAAGTACGAGGAGTACAATAAGCCCACAGGCAATGCCTGTGCGCAGCAACCATTTTTTCAAATGAGGATAGTTGGTCATTTCTTTGCCCCAAATACGTGAATGAATATGCACGTAAATTTCGTTCGGTTACAAGTCTTCGTTATAACCTGATGAGTTCTTCAGATCTTTGTTAGATTTAATGGAGGAATCATCTTCAGAATCTTCATTTTCGTCATCCTCAACATTACTATTATTATCAGCAGCGTTCTTGGCTCTCATAGTCGAACGGCCATGTCCCCGGCGCATCACGCGCGGGTAGCCATTACCTTGGCGCTTTGCGTCCGGGTCGTTAGTGTCGTTTTGTGCCATTATTATCTCGCGGAACTCCTGATTGTCATAGGTAAGGACGTTGTCTTTGAGTACCGTGTCGCGGAGTTTCTTGTGATTGATAACAGACAGGCATTCATCGAGCTGCCCGGACATAACGTTTTCGTTTTTCTGTAACGGCCGCGGCATGGCCTGAATGGTTGCGATGGGAACCATGCAGAATGAAATAATTACTGCTGCTGCGATCAGAGTGATTTTTTTCATGAAATATTCCTCCCTGGATTGCATGGATTAATGAGGGATTAATTATGGGCGCTTAGCCGGAGTGCACAGTTAAAACTATTTTGCATTGTTACGGGTCACAACTTTTAAGTGCAGGCCCTCGGGGGCTGCCGCCGTGTCGGTCCGCCGGGCACAGCTCCAGAAGGAAGTCCTCGCGCGACGTGGATACCCGTGTGCGAACAGGTTTAAACATCAGGGCAGAGACCGGGCAGCCGTCTACGCACATGCCGCAAAAGCTGCAGTGTGAGATATCGTAGCGGAAGGATCCCGGTTTGCGTTTTACATCTGCAGAACGTTCGACCGTCAGGCACTTTGACGGACAGGTTTTTGCGCACAGGCCGCAGGCCGTGCACAGCACGAGACCTTCAGTATCCTGAACAAGGGCAAGGCAGCCGCGAAAATTGGGACTGAGCTCGGCACATTGCCGCGGATATTGTTCAGTCACCGGGCGTGAGAAGAGCGCCTGCAGGGTTACCAGCATGCCGTCAAGCAGGCTGATCGCACCTCGGAACAGATCAAGAAAATAGTTTTTCATAGATATACACACCCAGTGCGGTTACGAACAGGTTGACCAGTGCAAACGGTATCAGGTATTTCCAGGCGAAGTTCATCAGTTGGTCATAGCGAACACGCGGGAATGTCCAGCGTACCCAGACCATGCAAAACATAAGCCCGTAAGCTTTAATTAAAAACCAGATCGCGCTGCTGTATTCGGCCCAGGGCAGCTCAGGGCCCTGCCAGCCGCCCAAAAATAGCACTGTTGCCAGGCAGCAGATAATGAACATGTGCGTGTATTCTGCAATCATGAACAGGCTGAACGCGATGCCGCTGTATTCGGTCAGGTAACCGGCTGTCAGCTCGCTTTCAGCTTCGGGTAGGTCAAAGGGTGCCCGGTTGCATTCCGACAGCCCGGCAACCATGTAAATTAAAAATCCAAGCGGCTGCAGCACGATGAACCACAGGGCCGCCTGGCTCATCACGATCTCGCGCAGGCTGAAGCTTCTGGCTAGCAGGGCCACGGAAAGGGCCACCATCAGAATCGGTATTTCATAGGCGATGTTTTGTGCAACCGAACGCAAGGCTCCCATCATGGCGTATTTGTTGTTGGAACTCCAGCCGGCCAGGAAGACCGCAATTGTGCCGAAGGCCTCAATCGCCAGCACGAAAATAAGACCGACTTTCATGTCAACGACCTGCAGGGCCGGACTGAATGGAATGACCATCAGCGGCAGTAGTACCGGTGAGAGGGAAATTACCGGTGCAAGGCGGAAGATCAGGCCCTCGGCCTGTTTCGGTATTAGCATGCGCTTGCCCAGCAGTTTGATACCGTCAATCGGCATCTGCAGTATGCCATGCCAGCCGACTTCCATGGGTCCCAGGCGGCGCTGAAAATGGCCGGCAAGCTTGCGCTCCAGATAGCCCATCACGGTCGCGTTGGCAAACACAAATCCCGCAACCAGTACGACTGAGATAAATATCCTGATTGTTGTTTCGCTATCCATAGTTTCGTTTATCTACCGGTCTATTTCGGGTATGACCAGATCAAGACTTCCCAGGGTTGAAATTAAATCAGCCAGCAGCATGCCCTGACACAGTTCCGGGAACAGGCTCAGGTTCGCCATGCAGGCCGAGCGAATTTTTAAGCGGTAGGGGATTTCACTGCCGTCTGAAACCGCCCAGTAGGTTACATCCCCTCTGGCCCCTTCCACCGAAAAGCTGTAATGACCCGGCGCAGGCTTAAACTTGCGCGGAACTTTTGCCCGCACGGGACCACCCGGCAGTTGGTCAAGGGCCTGTTCGATAATGTTCAGGCTTTGCCGCATTTCCTGCAGACGCACGCTGTAGCGGTCAAGGCAATCTCCGTTTGAGCCCAGCGGAACATCAAATTCAAAGTCATCATAGCCGCCGTAGGGCGCGATTTTGCGGATATCACAGGGCACACCGCTGCCGCGCAGTACCGGGCCGGTCGCACCGTACGCGCGCGCCAGATCTGGCGTGATAATGCCGATATCGCGGGTGCGGGTAACAAAGATAATATTGTTGGTAATCAGGCGATCATAGATCTGAAAGCGGCCGCGCATGCGTTGTATGAACTTCCTGGTTTTTCGCAGGATCGCGTCATCCGCGTCTGCCATCACGCCGCCGGCACACATGTAGGCATGGGTCAGGCGGTTGCCGGTGATGTGTTCCAGAATGTCCACTGCCTGTTCACGGTCGTCAAAGCAATACAGGATGGGGGTAAAGGCTCCCAGGTCAAGAAGAAAAGCACCCACCCAGAGCAGGTGGCTGGTGATGCGGTTGAGCTCGGAGGTGATAATGCGCAAGGAGCGCGCACGCGCTGGCACTTCAATGTCTAAGGCCTGTTCCAGCAAAGAGGCATAGCAATGGCTGTGGGGCAGGGAACAGGCATAGTCTATGCGGGGCGTGTTCGCGAAAAAAGATTGCCACGGTCGGGTTTCAGCCATCTTTTCATGCATGCGGTGGCCGTACCCGAGTACCGGGTCGATGCCCAGCACATATTCGCCGTACATTTCCAGTTCCAGGTGCAGCACGCCGTGCGTGCTGGGATGCTGCGGGCCCAGGTTTACGTGCATGCGGAAGGTGCGGGCTTCTGTCTCTGAGTTCGTCATGGCGCCTCCCCGTCTGTAATTGCCGGATCGTCGCCTTTGAGCTGCGCCAGTGTTTTTAAACGTTTGGGATCCTTGAGAAGCGGGTGCAGGTCGCGGTCCTCATCGCACATTATAAGCGGTCGCATATCAGGGTGTCCCTCGAAGGTAATGCCGAACATGTCGCGCGCTTCGCGCTCATGCCACTGCATGCCCGGAAACAGCGGTGTAAGGCTCGGTGCCTGCCCGCCCTTGTCGGCAGTCGTTGCGAGCAGAACACGCAGGGGCCGGTCCGAGGCCGCAAATTGATATACAAGGGCAATGTGCGGGTCAGTATGCACGGCGGTCATGAATACCGGATACAGTCCGGCGTCGCGTAAAATTGTTGCGGCCTGTTTTAGGGCAGTTCTTGTAACCCTGACGTGAAGCAGAGAACCTTGCTGCGGGTTTGTCGACTTGATACGCGCATCACATGCTTGCAGTTTTTCCAGAAGCTCGTCCGGCAGGGCGCTCATGTGTTCTCCTCCTGCTGCGGATGGCGATTTTGCGGGAAGGAATGCTTGCGACCGATAATTTTTTCCTGAAGCGTAAAAATTGCCTCCAGCAAGCCTTCGGGCCGCGGCGGGCAGCCGGCCACGTAGACATCAACCGGTATCAATTTGTCAACCCCCTCAATGACGGCATAGTTGCCCTCACCGGCAAAGGGTCCGCCTGAGACCGCGCAGTTGCCGAGGGCTATCACCCATTTGGGTTCTGCCATCTGCTCATAGAGCCTCTTTACAACCGGGGCCATTTTTTTATTGACGGTTCCGGCCACTATCATGAGGTCTGCCTGGCGCGGTGAGGGGCGGAAGACTTCGGCACCGTAGCGGGCCATATCAAAGCGGGCCATGCCCGCGCTCATCATTTCAATGGCGCAGCATGACAGGCCGAAGGTCAAGGGCCACAGCGAATTGGCTCGGCAGGCGTCTAGAATGTTTTCCGCCAGACGTAGGGGTTGCCAAAGGCCGCGATCCATGTCCGGCTGCGCGGGATCGGCTGCGCCTAACGTCGTTCCTGAGACGGGGCGTCCGGGCTGCCGCTGTCCGGGGTTTTCCATTTAAATGATCCTTTCTTCCAGGCATAGATCAGGGCCAGAGATAAAACAGCCAGAAACAGTCCCAGCAGCATCAGTGCCTTGGTTCCTGCTCCCGCGTCAAAAGCCGCTGCTACCGGAAACAGGTAAAGCACATCGACTTCAAAAGCCACAAAAATCAGGGCATAGAGATAATAGGCAATGCCGTAATGTGATTCCCATGCATAGCTTCGGGTTTTAATGCCGCACTCATAGGGCTGCAGGGCAATATCGCCGGGGCGGCGGGATAGGCGTATCACGCGCGCGATGATGAGAGGCGCTGTTGCCACGGCAATGCCGGTCGCAAGAAAAACAAAAATATAGGTGTAGAGTATATGTTCTTCGAGTGCCATGGGTATGGTTCCTGTTATTGCTGTAACAAGAGATGCAAAAACTTATTTTTTCTCACCTGTGCAGTAACTATACGATTCCGGCCTGAGAGGTGTCAATAAAAAGATGCGTTGGGTTTTTTGCGCGGTGACCGGTGGGCGTTAGTGCAGGATTTTCATGAATGATTTTGCTTTATCAAGGGTCTCCTTGAATTCAGCTGTTTGTTTCGAGTCATATACGATGCCGCCGCCAACCGGCAGGTACAGGCGACGCTGTTTTTTGATAATGGTTCGAATCGCAACGCTGAAATCAAGTCGCATGTCGGGCAGAATGCAGCCGATAACCCCGGTGTATACGGAGCGGGTAACCGGCTCCAGTTCGTCGATTATTTCCATGGCCCGTTTCTTGGGGCATCCGCTGATTGATCCACCGGGCAGCATGCTTAAAAGCGCGTCAAGGGACGAACAGTCTTCATCCAGGCATCCGGTAATCCGGGCAAAGGTGTGCCACACAGCCGGGCAGGCACTCACCAGTCTGCGGCCGCGAACGCGGACCGAACCGCTTTGGCAGACTCTGCCCAGGTCATTGCGCAGTAAATCAATAATCATGTTCAGCTCGGCGGTTTCCTTGGTGCTTTCTAAAAGTTCCCGGCGGTAGCGCTTATCCGATGCAACGGTGCGGCCTCGTGGTCGTGTGCCTTTAATAGGACAAGTTTCGATTTTTTGAGAGTCGATTTTTATAAAGCGCTCGGGCGAGGCGCTTATAATTTCAAAGCCGTTTCCTTCGAAATAGGCCGGGAAATCAACCGGATTGCGTCGTAGGGTACGCAGAAACAGCTCTCGGGCCGGCATGTCGGTTTTGGCCTCAAGGCGATGGCTGAAATTGATTTGATACAGGTCGCCTTCATACAAGTACTCCCGGATGGCGTTGTAGGCGCGCGCGTATTGGGACTCACTGATTACGGCGTGGAAGTTAGTGCTGCGATATGCGCTTTGATGGCGCGGTGTCCGGTTCATAATGCGCGTAATTAATTCGGGGTACGTCGGATCCTTGAAGTGCAGACGGATCGTGCGGTTTCCGGTGAATGTGAGAAAGTTGTCGTAGGCATGTAGGCAGATATCGGGTAGGTGCAGATCATTGCGTGCTTTGCGGCGCAGATCGTGCAGCTCATAGGCCGCGTCATAGGAAATATAACCGGCCACGGGTCGTCCTAGCCGGGCGCTGCGTTTTGCAAACGCGCGCAGGCCCTTAATATCCGCCCCTTGAGCGCTGAATGTTTCCGCCGGGTTGAATCCGAGTATTCGAGGCCGCGTGCCTGCCAGCAGGCACACATCCTGCTCGTTTTCGAGGCGTTCGAACAGGTCAAAAACATTACATCGTTTGGTTTTAGTCTGCATAGAGAAAATTTTTCATAATCCGGTCGCCCGCAGGCGTCATGAACGATTCCGGGTGAAATTGAATACCGTAGATTGGCAGGTCACGGTGTTGGATGGCCATTACCTCACCGTCTTCGTCCGTGGCGCTGAGTTCAAAACCCGGCGGGGCCTGATCAAGGGCCAGAGAATGATAGCGCGCCGCTACAAAAGGGTTTGGAACGCCGCGAAACAGGCCGTTTTTTGTATGTCGTATTTTCGAGGTTTTACCGTGCATGACGCGGCGGGCATGCACAACGCGCGCTCCAAAAAACTCGCCAATGCATTCATGTCCCAGGCATACGCCCAGCAGGGGCACGCTTTGGTGCAGACGTTTGATAACATCCAGGCACATGCCGCTGTTGCAGGGCCGCCCCGGTCCGGCGGAGAGCACTATTTTTTCAGGGCGTAGGCGCTTGATGCTCTTGACGCTGAGGCCGTCATGCGCGACGATCCTGACCTCGGCGCCAAGGCCGCACAGTTGCTGATAGAGATTATAGGTGAATGAGTCGTAATTATCTATCAGCAGAATCATCGAATCAGTCGGAGAAACTCATTGCGGGTTTTGTCCTGATTGCGGAAGCAGCCCGTAAACGAGGAGGTGGTCATAATCGTATTTTGTTTTTGAACTCCGCGTGCCATCATGCACAGGTGACGGGCCTCAATCACCACACCGACTCCGCGCGGTTTCAGTAGGTCATTCAGGGTGGTGCCGACCTGCATGGTCAGGCGTTCCTGATTCTGCAGGCGGCGCGCGTACATGTCAACGATGCGGGGTATCTTTGATATGCCAAGTATTGTGCTGCCGGGTATGTAGCCGATGTGCGCTTTACCGAAAAATGGCATCATGTGATGCTCGCAAGTTGAAAAGAAATCAATATCCTTGCATATAATCATTTCATCATAGTTTTCGCTCGCGAATTCACGTATGAAATCCTGGGGGTCCTGCGTGTAGCCGCAAAAAAGATCCTTGCAGGCCCGGGCAACGCGCTCTGGAGTCTGTGCCAGGCCCTCGCGGGTCATGTCCTCACCAAGTTCAATCAGCAGATCATGTACCAGTTTTTCTATTCGTTTTGTGTCCATACGTGTACCGCCTTATCATCGTTTAGTTTCTGTAATAGCTCCTGAACGGTTGCGCCTAGTACCGGGTGCATCCAGTCTGCGGCCACCTGTGCCAGGGGCACCAGCACGAATGCGCGCCGGTGCAGTTCAGGATGCGGCACCGTCAGGTTTTTCGTGCAAATTATTGTAGAGGAATACAGCAAAATGTCCAAGTCAATTATGCGCGGGCCTTTATCAATATCCCGACGGCGCCCCATATCGTTTTCAATCTGTTGCAGGGCTGCCAACAGTTCAAGGGCGCTAAGGCCGGTTGTGCCTCGCAGGACCATGTTTAAAAACCAGTCCTGTTTCACGCTGCCGACGGGCTCGGTTTCAAATATGTCCGAGACAGCTTCGCAGTTCATAAGTGGTTGCAAGCACTCGAGCGCAATGCGCAGATTGGCTTTGCGGTCGCCCAGATTGCTGCCTAGACCGATACACACGGGAGTCATTGATTCTTCATTCTCTTTAATCTGTAGGGGCAGGCCTTGTGCCTGCTCGTGGAAGTTCCAAGGTCCGGCAGTGCGTCAGGATTGTTCTCGCGCGCTTGCGCAGGCAATGCATAGTGAGGCTGTTAGGTCAAACTCAAGGCGCCGCGGGTTAATGTCATCTCCGCAGGCGATGCAGATGCCGTATTCGCCGGAAGTAATTCGTTTCAGGGCCACCTCCGCAAGTTTCAGCTGAACTTGGCGCCTTCGTTGCGTTTCGAGGGCCATTGACTGCATCTGCAGGGCATCCATGCGCGACAAACGGCCCACGCTGGCTTGGTCAAGCTGCACCGGCTTGGTTGACTCGCAGGCCTTTTCATTAATGTCGAGCAATTCAACGCATAATGTTTCAAGGCGCTGTCGGAAATGGTTGAGCTGTGCGGATGTCATGGTTGCTTCTGTTCCTATGTGCGATTACACACGTATGTATACTAGATGACAGAGCGTAAATACAAGTTTATTGTTCCTGCTTGCGTGGTGCTGGCCTTGCTGATCGCGGGCATGATATAAGGTTCAAGGTTGAAGGTTCAAAGTTGAAGGTTCAAGGTTCAAGGTTCAAGGTTCAAGGTTCAAGGTTCAAGGTTCAAGGTCTAAGGTCTAAGGTCTAAGGTCTAAGGTCTAAGGTCTAAGGTCTAAGGTCTAAGGTCTAAGGTCTAAGGTCTAAGGTCTAAGGTCTAAGGTCTAAGGTCTAAGGTCTAAGGTCTA
>Ga0075120_10001279_pt1 | contig 19984 bp, 13 predicted proteins | sample AntAceMetag02UKL_FD_69792 | JGI IMG/M metagenome (GOLD analysis project Ga0075120, IMG submission 69792) | Saline lake microbial communities from Ace Lake, Antarctica - Antarctic Ace Lake Metagenome 02UKL | ecosystem: Environmental > Aquatic > Non-marine Saline and Alkaline > Saline | place... | reverse complement strand
TATAAATGCCAAAATTAAAAATGCAATACAACAAAATAAAGGCTCTCGTGATTTAGACTTTTTCCATTTTAGATTGAACCTTATTTTGTAGCTTAGCACATCAAAATAAATTTAACCCTAATTAATACGAATAATGATAATATAGTTTTCATAATTTTACGTTTTAAATTAATATTTAAAGGATTTCAAATTTTGCTTTTATCTCATATCTGAGTTTAACAGTTGGTAGTATTGCTTCATACTCTGATGAAGAATAATTTGGCTGATACATAACACAATTAGAAGTCAGTTCTGCCCCTCCGCCATACCAATAATTATTCGCAGGTTGAATTATCTCAGTTATTTCAAGGACAGCGCCAACTTCCTCTCCAATACTACTTAATAGTAAACTCGCTTTATCCTTTGCTGCAACCATTGCTTGAACTTTTACATCGCTGCGATAGTCAGTAATTTTTGAGTGAGTGCTTGATACTACTCTAATACTACTTATATACTCCGGCTTAATATCCTTAATGAACTCTAAACTATATTTTGTGCAGTCTAATTTCAATTTATAAGTTTTAGAATTATGATAATTACTCTCCCACCACCAATGGTAATACCAATAATACGGACTACTAATCTCTACAAACATTAATTGAGATTGTGGGATTCCATTCTCTTCTAAAGCTTCATTAATAGACTTGTCAAGAGCCTCAGTAGATTGCTTATAATTACCTGGGTGAGTCAACACCAGCTCTATTTCAACGACATCTGGAACGATGGTCATTTCTGCACTTCCTGTTACCTCAATAAATCTGTTCTGTTTTTCTTGCGAACATGCAATAAGGGTAAAAAGCAATATTGCCGGCAATAATAATTTCTTCATAATAATAAGTTTTGATTTCATAATTTTAGATTTTTTTGATTCGAATTTCAGTCAAATTTAGACCCTTTTTATGCTGAGTGTTTGCAGCACTTGGTGAAATCCCAATCTGACTTGGTGAATGGTGTTTTTTTGATGAAGTTTTTTTTGTTACTTTGAATTATAAAGTTTTACAAAAGTGAAAAAAGGAATAATCATATCAATAATATGCATATTATCAATAAGTGCGATGGCACAAACAATTATTGATGATACCACATATATAAATCCAACAGGAAACCTTAATAGAGCTTCTCAAGAATTAATCAAGTCAATAAGTTTAGGTGAGAACAATGATATTATAGCTGAGAACTATTACAATTTAGCTAATGAACTTATCAAAACAGAAAACTTCACTAAAGCAGAATTCTATTTGCAAAAAGCAATTGAATATGCCTCAAAGAGCAAAGGAAACGATCGGTTACCAGACTATTATAGAGAATTAGCAAGAATTCAGGAGAATCAAAAAAAGAGAGGGGTAGCAGGAGATAATTATGAAAATGCGTTTCATAATTCAAACAAAAATACTCAAGCACAAATTAATTTGAATGATGCGAATAGGATGCGTTCTGCAGACAACCCTTATGATGAGCTAGAATATCTAAATCAAAACTCCCAGCTACTAAGCAATACTAGTAGTTATAGCACCGAAAAATTTCAAAACTATAATCAGATGGCAGATATCAATGTGTCTCTGAACCAAACTGATGAAGCCTATATTAATTATAATAATGCATTAAACGAAGTTGACAATGAAAGTAATGAAGCATTAAAAGTAAAAAGCGACATTGCAAATTTAATGGTGCAAACAAAAAACTACGACGAGGCTATCTTCCTCCAAAAGGAAGTGGTGGAGCAATCTAATAAGATATCTGAAGTCGATGTTCAAGTTCAACAGATGCGGCAACTATCTGACATTTATTTCTCGCAAAACATTACGCAAGAAGGACTTCAAGTTTTAAAAGAAGCATATACACTTGCAATTAAAAATGGCAGTGTGTCTGAAGCGAGAAAAAGTCTTGTTGCGCTAATAAAGCATTATAAGGAAAATAATAACAATGAAAAAATCATTGCTCTTTACGAAAACTTCATTAATAATCTAGATTCTTTGATACTTAAGGATGAAAGTCTTATTGATGTTAAATTATTCGAACTCACTGAGCAAAGACTAAAAGAACTAGAAGAAGAACGTGTTGTTAAGGATAAGATTATAGAGCAAAAAGATCATAATAATTTGCTACTATTTATTTTAGTAATCTTACTAATTGGATTAATATCAATTACAGTTGGATCATGGTTTTCTGTAAAGAAAAGAAATAGAATGATTGCACTACAATCTTTGCGTCGAGAAATGAATCCACACTTTATCTTTAATAGCTTAAATAGCGTCAATCAATTTATTGCAAGTAATAATGAACTGGAAGCGAATAAATACCTTAGTTCATACTCAAAACTTATGAGAAACATGATGGAGAATTCTAATAAGGATTTTATCTCACTAAGTTTAGAAATGGACCAGCTTAAAAAATATCTCGAGCTTGAAAAAATGCGTTTCCCAGAAAAGTTTGACTATGAAATTAATATAGATGATGAGATTGATCCGGACATTGTCAAAGTCCCAAATATGATAATCCAACCTAATCTTGAAAATGCTATTTGGCATGGACTAAGGTACAGAGATAGTATCGGTTTGCTTAAGGTTAGTTTCTCTATAATTAACAAACACATTTTACTTGAGATTGAAGATAATGGGATTGGAATTGAGCAAAGTAAAAAGCTTAAAACACATCATCAAAGCTTACATAAATCTCGAGGATTAAAAAATATTCGTGAAAGAATTGGCTTGCTAAATAAAATACATAAATCAAAAATAAAATTCGAAATAATTGATAAAACTCAAGACCCAGGTGTTAAAGTAAAAATCACATGGAAAAATGAAAATTAAAAGCCTCATAGTAGAAGATGAGACCTCAGCAAGAGAGGCTCTAAAGTCGTACTTAACAAAGTATTGTCCGCAAGTAGAGATAATTGGTGAGGCGTCTGATGCAAAACAAGCGATAGAAAAGATAAATACACTTGAGCCACAACTTGTTTTTCTTGATGTTGAATTACCTTTTGGGAATGCTTTTGATATTTTGGATGCAGTCTCAGACAAAACCTTCGAAACAATTTTTGTAACAGCATTCTCAGAATACTCTCTAAAAGCATTAAATCAAAGTGCTGCATATTACATTTTAAAACCTGTAAATATTGAAGAATTAATAGTTGCAGTAAACAAAGTTCATGAAAATGTAATTAAAGAAGAGACCTTTAACCGCAACAAAATTGTTCTTGAAAACTTTAAAGAAAAAGAAACTGAAAAACGTCAGGTTGTTGTCCCTACTCTAGAAGGATTTGAACTTATACGCATGGAGGAGATTGTAAGATTACAAGGCAATGGCAATTTTACAGATATTTGTCTTATTAATGGCAAAAAGAAAATGGCCTGCAGATTCCTGAAACACTATGCAGAAATACTCCCATATCCATTCATTAGAGTACACAAATCACATATCATCAATCTCAATTTTGTTGAATCTTACCATAAAAGTATGGGAGGATATGTAATCTTAAGAGATAAAAAAGAGATCTATATTTCTGCTGGATACAAAGATAACTTCCTTAAAAACTTCCGCTAAAGCAGCAAAAAACAAGTTGCTACATAAAAATTTAGAGTTATCTTTGTGTCACGAAAAGATTGAATACAATGGAAGAAAATAAAGAATCTCTCAATTTTATTGAACAAATCATTACAGATGAGCTTGAGTCAGGAAAACACAAATCAATTATCACTCGTTTCCCTCCTGAACCAAACGGATATTTACATATAGGGCATGCAAAATCTATCTGCCTTAACTTTGGGTTAAAAGAAACCTTTAATGGTAAAACAAACCTTCGTTTCGATGATACAAATCCTTCAAAAGAAGAAACAGAATATGTTGATTCAATAATTGAAGATATTAGATGGTTAGGATTTGAGTATGATAATTTGTTTTATGCTTCTGATTACTTTGATCAATTGTACGATTGGGCAATAATGCTAATAAAAGATGGCAAAGCTTACATTGACGAACAAACTCCTGAAAAAATAAGCGAACAAAGGACAAATCCCACCAAAAACGGAATCGAAAGTCCATTTAGGAATCGCTCAGTGGAAGAAAGCCTTCGTCTGTTTCAAGAAATGAAAGAGAATAAGCACAAAGATGGTTCAATGGTGCTACGAGCAAAGATTGATATGAATTCTCCAAATATGCATATGCGTGATCCAATCATGTACAGAATTCTCACTTCTCATCATCACCGTACTGGTGACAAATGGTGCATTTATCCAATGTATGACTATGCACATGGACTGAGCGATTATATAGAAGGAATAACACATTCGATATGTACTCTCGAATTTGAAGTTCATCGCCCATTATATGATTGGTTCATTGAACAAATTGACACTAGCGGGAAAAGACCTCGACAAATTGAGTTTGCAAGGTTAAATATCACATACACAATAATGAGTAAAAGAAAGCTTCTCGAACTCGTTACAAACAATCATGTAAATGGTTGGGACGACCCACGTATGCCAACTGTTAGCGGATTGCGTCGCAGAGGATATACTTCTGAATCAATCAGAAATTTTGCCGACCGTATTGGTGTAGCAAAACGCGAAAATATGATTGATGTTGGTCTTCTTGAATTCATGATTCGTGAAGATTTAAATAAAAAAGCAAACAGAGTAATGGGTGTACTTGACCCACTTAAAGTCGTAATTACAAACTACCCAGAAGACAAATCTGAAGAATTTGATGCCAAGAACAATCCGGAAAATGAAGCAGCAGGAAAAAGAATGGTAAGTTTTAGCAAAGAAATTTACATTGAGCGTGATGATTTTATGGAAGATGCTCCAAAAAAATTCTTTAGACTTAAACCAGATGGTGAAGTAAGACTAAGATACGCATACTTTATCAAATGTGAAGAGATTATAAAAGATGCAGATGGGAATATTACCGAATTAAGATGCACATACGACCCCGAAAGTAGAGGCGGACAATCACCTGACGGTAGAAAAGTTAAAGGAACAATCCACTGGGTAGATTCCAAAACATGTATTGATGCTGAAATTAGACTCTACGATAGGCTTTTCACTAAAGAAAATCCGGATGATCTAGAAGAAAATAAAACTTATCTTGACTACATAAATCCAGATTCCTTAACTACGATTACAGCTAAAGTTGAAAAATGTCTTGCTGATGCTAAAGTAGGTGATCAAATGCAGTTCGAAAGAAAAGGTTATTTCTGTGTTGATAAGGATTCTAAAGAAGGAAAACCTATATTTAACAGAACTGTTACACTTAAAGATTCATGGTCTAAAATTGCAAATAAATGATACTAAGACAAACAATATTCCCTGGTTCATTTGACCCATTCACTGCAGGACATAAATCTGTAGTTGAGAGAGCTTTACCTCTTTTCGATAAAATCATTATTGCGGTTGGAGATAATATCTCAAAACAAACAATGCTAAGCATTGAAAAACGTATTGAGCTAATCAAGAAAGTTTTTAAGGGCAACGATAAAATCAACGTGGTTTCTTATTCAGGGCTAACAGTTGAATTGGCAAAAAAGAATAATTGCCAATATATTTTAAGAGGGCTTAGAACTTCTGCCGATTTTGAGTTTGAAAGAGCAATTGGTCAAACGAACAAACTGCTAAATGAAGAAATCGAAACTATCTTTATTCTTACAAAACCTGAGCATACATTTATCTCAAGTAGTATAGTTAGGGATGTATATAAGAACAATGGTGACATAACTCCTTTTTTACCAAAGGGGATAACTAAAGAAGATTTAGGATAGTTGGATTTAAAGTTTAAACCTCTTTTTTTCTTACTCCGGAATCACATTCTTATAATGCTCGAATCTTTCAGAGATATTGTTAGCAAAATTTACCGCATAAATACCAGAAATATACCCATGCTTTACGCAAGAATCATTAAAATATTTTGGGTTAGATAAATTTGTCAGATAAAATGAGATAACATCCCAAGACGCAGAGTTTTCACCATCTGCTTCTGCTAAACAAATAGCATCTTCAACATGTCCAAACCCAATATTATATCCTGCTAAAAGCATTTTTACAGCAGTTGCAGAATCCTCTACATTTGGAGGAATCTTAGTTTGAAGGAATGAAATATAACTTGCTCCTGCTGCTATATGTGCTTCTACTCCAGAAACAGAATCAGGAGCAAATTTTGAATAAATAAAAGGCATCAACTGCATTAGACCATATGCACCAGCCCAACTAGTAATCGATTCATTAAATCTCGACTCTTCGTAAATCAATGAGGAAATCAACCTCCAGTCCCATCCTGGTATATGACTATACTTCTTTATTAAATCATCATAATTACTAATTTTACCCTCATTACCTGAATAAAATTCACTATTTATGTCAACCAAGATTCTGTTATTATTAAAATACCTTAAACAAAATTTATTGTATTCCCCTGTCTGCTTAAACTGTTCAAGCCATGTATTTACAGTGTCGAGTAAATCCACCGACTCTGGTCTAATTCCCCAAGCAATATTTTGAGGTAAACTAAGCTCCGTTTTAATATCAATATTTGGATAATAAGATTGAGCAATCTTTGCAATACTTTCATCGCATAGAGCATAATCAATAAGACCTTCGGAGACATAATATATAATTTGCTCAGGTGGGATACTATCAATTTCCTTAATAAAAAAATTCTCTGCGATATCTTTTGACAGATTCTGCATAGTTATTATACTAATGCTACCCTTGTATGCATATAGAATTTGTCCATTTAATTTATCCAGACTTCTTATCAAAGTATCTTCAAGCTGATTATGCGACATTGAATAAAAATTATCAGGCTTTCGTTGAACAAGCACTTGTTTTGTCTGTCTTACAGGAATACTGAACTCAAGCACAAGATCTCGCTCGGTTGTTCTAACAATGCTCTGTGCAAGAATATCACATTCACGATTTAACAATAATTCAATCCCTTTATAAAGATCATTTTCAACGATTATTTTTAATTTTAAATCATAATGTTCAGCAATTTGTTCTAAAATTTCAAGCTGAAAACCCATTGGTCGTCCATGATAAATAAAATAATCGATTGGATTAGTGCTCACAACAGCAACTAGAGTATCAGAAGCTACAATTTCTTTAAAATCTCGTGGTTTAGGTATAGGTTCTCCTTTATTGGCGAAGAACCTAACTAATAAAAATATTGCCAGTAAAACAACCGCAACAACAAGAATTATCGTAAGTTTTTTGAAACTTTTCATCTGTCTCGATTAGACATTATTTAAATTAATAACACAATATAGCAAAAATATTTTTAGCAACTAAGAATTCCCTATTGATTCTAATCGTAAAACTCCCAAGAAATTCCAAAATTTATTGACATCGGATTGTCAGGCATAGCGTACAATAAATAATATTGTCTTGGCATAAATGTACTGTTAAAGTTACTTGCTTTCACAAATCCTCGTAATCTTTTTACTTTGACAGCTATATAAATCCCAGCATTTGGGTAGTTCCCAAACTCTTTAATATCCTGTAAATAAAATGCTCCAATTGAAGGCATATAAGCATATCCATAGATACTGCTATGATATTTAACATCTGCACCTATTTGAATTTGCATGGCATTATGAAAAATCCACTTTTTAAAATACAGATTAGAATATCCAACAAATTCAGGAAGGGGAACTTTCGTACGGTCAGCAATATACTGATATGTAAACTTAGTAAACCAATGGAAATTTCCAAAATTAAACTGCTTCGACACATAAGCATCTGCAATAAGGTTTGCAGTAGCAACCTGAACAGGAATGGCAATATTATTAAAGACAAAATAGTTTTTTAACAAATTACCATTAACTCCGAAATTAAGACTCATGTTATCTAAAGCAAAATCAATTCCGGTAGAATTGGAATATACTTTTGCTGCATCAATCTCCCACTGAAAATTATTTGAACTATATTGATAATAGAAGATTGCAGGATTTTCCAATGAATAATCAAAATATGCCTCAAATCCTAAATTATCAGAAATCTGTTGAGAATATCTCGCCGATAAATTCATATCAAACATATCCGCACCCATAAAACAATAATTAAGCTCACTACTAAACTCTCCAGAATTAGTGTTAAAATTTAGAATTCCTGTAATATAATTCGACAAATATGTTTGAGCTTTAACGGTATCCGGAAAATGATAATTGTACATAAAATTTGTTATTCCTGCCATTATTTGGAACTTTTGAATTTTATTCTCCCCTGCGAAATTATAATTTATCAGAAATCTATTTTCAATTGTTCTATAAGATACTGAATCAAATGTCAATGTATCTGTTTTAAAAGTATTGGCGTAAAAATCAGATGGAATATCTTCATAAATTCTATAATATCTATCAATTTTAAAATCATGAATCAAAGAGAAGTTACTATTGAACATTTTATTGATTGCAGTATCTTTATTGACAACTACAGTATCACTATGATATGAACCAAATCGATATTCCTGATTATATTGCACACCTAACTGGCTCATTGTTGTAAAAGCATCTGAAAGATTTGTCGAATAAGCACCTGTTTCGTATCCAGTTGTTTCAAACGCATCCATATCTTCCAAACCACCATTTTCACTTAAATTGATTTTATTCATCACAAAATTAAAATGTGATTGATAACGTTTTTTTGTATAGGCAGTTGCAAATGTCATAGCATTTACTTTTGACTTATTTTCTTGGAAATATCCATCAGAATTTGTTATTTCATAATCAAAAGCGAAACTAAGAGTAGGCGTAATATTCTGTGTATGTAAGAACTTTGCTATCTCTAATCCGCTGCCACCACCAGTGAATGAAAATAAAGTAAATGGTTTTTTCGAATCAAAGTAAATCACATCGTCATGAGTTTTGAGAAACCCATTTAGATTGTTAAAAAACCAAAACGGATGAGAACCAGGATTCTGCGAATAAACTGCAGGCAAATATGGGTGCCCAGGATTCATCCAACCAAGATTGTTATATGATATTTTTTGCTGAGGAAGGTATAAATGAAACTCGTCAGTTAAAGTATCATTAACATATGTAAAATCCTCATTTTCCGTAAGATACAACTTGTATGATTTAAATTCTCTTTGAATACCCTCGTGTTGTGCAAAGGCAACAAAAAAAATTAATATTAGCAATGTCAATAAAAAATATTTTTTCACGTTGTAAAGATAAAAACAATAAATATATATTAATCAGATAACACGATTTCTTTGATATTTTATGTTATTCTGTATTTTGTTGTTATTTTTACAACGTAAAATATTTTAGAAAATTTTTAAGCTTTGAAAATATGAATAAAGATCTCTTAAAAAAATCTTTACCACACGTAATTGCAGTAATGCTATTTATGTTAATTTCGATAATCTACAGCAAACCTTTACTCGAAGGAAAAAAACTTGCTACAAATGATTATAATGTGTACACATCTGTTTCAAAAGCAAACACTGATTATGAGCAAGAAAGCGGAACATTGGTATTTTGGAACAACTCAATGTTTGCTGGAATGCCAGATTATGCGATTACAACAGCAAAGAAAGAAAATGTATTCTTTAAAATCTATAAGGTTTTAATATTTGGAAACTCAGTACCTTTCAGTTTAATATTTTGGTATTTACTAGGATTTTATATATTGCTTATTGCTTTTAAGATTAACCCATGGTTTTCTTTGCTAGGGGCATTGGCATTTGCATTTTCCTCGTATTTCTTTATAATCATTGCAGCGGGACATTTCACAAAAGCAATAGCCATAGGATTTATGGCACCTATTTTTGCGGGTGTTTATATAGCTTTCGATCACAAAAAACCATGGACGGGGATGTTATTGATGACCTTTTTTATGGCGCTTCAAATTCTTAGTAATCATGTTCAGATAACATTTTATACTGGTTTAATGATTCTGATTTATGGAATTTTTGAACTAGCATACGCAATTAAAGAAAAGTATATAATAAGATTTGCAAAAACAACAGGAATACTTGCAATTGGATTAGGTTTGGCTATTGGTATAAACGCAGCATTCGTCTTAACAAATCAAGAATACATTCCTTATTCAATACGTGGTGAATCAGAGCTGTCTACCGGTCAAGGCGACAGAACGAGTGGTTTAGATAAATCATATGCAACTGCTTGGAGTTATGGTATCGATGAAACTTTCACTCTTTTGATTCCAAATGCAAAGGGTGGCGCATCACAAAGTGAATTAAGCGAAGATGCCGCATCATACGATGTTGTATCCCCAATTTTTGGAGCACAAACAGCAAAGGATATAATGAAATCAATGCCTACTTACTTTGGCGATCAACCCTTTACTAGCGGACCAGTTTATATTGGAGCATTTATAATGTTTTTATTTGTACTTGGATTAATGGTTGTTAAAGGTAAAGTCAAATGGTGGCTCTTAACAGTTACAATAGTTTCAATTATATTATCATGGGGTAAAAACTTTGATATTGTCACACATTTGTTCCTAGACTACTTCCCGGGATATAATAAGTTCCGCACAGTTTCTATGATACTAGTACTTGCAGAATTTAGTATGCCTTTACTTGGAATTTTGGCACTTGTTCAAATTGTAAAAGAGAAAATTGAGATGTCAAAACTCATGAACTATTTTTACATTGCACTAGGAACAACTGGTCTTATTACTATGGTCTTTATTGTTGTTCCAACAGTTACCGGTGTTAGTGGTGAGGGGAAATCAGAGATTGAAATGGCAGATTATCTTGCTGGGGCATTCCCCAATGAACCTCAATATGACCAGGCAAAAGAAGATTTTAAAAATGACTTTGTGAATGCTGTTTATGAAGATCGAGCTTCAATGGTACGCAAAGATGCTACTCGGTCATTGATTTTCATTATTCTCGGTGCAGGAGTATTATATCTAGTAATAAAAAAGAAAATCAAACCTCAATATGCAGTAATTGCATTTTCAATCATTATTCTTGCAGATATGTGGCCGGTAAACAGGCGTTATCTTAATGATGATAATTTTTTAGCAAAACGAAAAGTTGAAGTTCCATACGAAAGGTCTAATGCGGATAATATTATTCTTGCTGACAAAGATCCTCATTATCGAGTCTGTAACTTTGCTGTAAGCACATTTAATGATGGCAGCACTTCATATTATCATAATTCGATTGGTGGTTATAGTGGAGCTAAGATTCGTCGATATCAAGAATTACATGATTCAATTATGTGGCGTGAGATTCAGGCATCAAGCTATCTTGTCAATGTAGGATTCCAAAACGGTTTTACTGAACAAGAGGTACAAGACCTATACAATCAGGAGTCTAAAACTCCTATATTAAATATGCTTAATGCCAAATATCTGATTTATTCCCCACAACAACAACCATTGGTTAACAATAACGCACTTGGAAACGCATGGTTTGTTAGCGATTACGAATTGGTTGAAACTGCTGATGATGAAATCAATAACCTAAAACTAATCGACCCAGGACAAAAAGCTATCATTAATAAAAATTTTGAAGCTCAACTAAAAGGGTTTAGTGTAAAAACTGATTCAACAGCAACTATACATCTTACCGATGTTGCACCAGATTTTGTTACTTATGAATCAAATACATCAACTGAACAGCTTGTTGTTTTCTCTGAAGTATATTACCCTCACGGTTGGGTTGTTACTATTGATGGAAACGAAACCGACTTCTTTAGAGCAAATTATATTTTGAGAGCAATGCGTGTGCCGGCCGGCAAACACACTATTAAATTTAGCTTCGAGCCTAAAGTGTATCATAGAGGAGTTGCTATCTCATATGCCTGTTCGGCAGTGTTCTTCTTACTTTTATTTGGAGGGATATTTTTCGAATATAAGAAACGAAAAGCTGTGAAAGAATAATATAAAGGCTGTCGATTTTTTGACAGCCTATTTTTTGTTTGATTCAACTTTTTAAATAATGATCATATATATTAAAATTTAATTTGATCTTTTTTCGACCTTTAAGTCCACATTTTCACATATCACATATTTTTTTTGATTATATTTGGTTTTCGTATAATCAACCCAGCTTTTGTTTACATAAAAAAAATCACATTATTATGCCAACAAAACATTGACCACAATATCATCAATTATGAAAAATCACACAAAACAAATCTGTTATTATTTATTAGTTATCATCTGTTTTAACTCTTTGCCAACACAGTTGCTAGCGCAATGGGAAAATACTGGAATAGAGTCTGGTTTTAATATATCGATTGGAGTTTCACCGGTCAATCCCAATTTTGTTTTGACTGGAGGAGATATAAAGGGAGGTATTTATCGAAGCATTGATGGAGGAGAAACTTGGGACTATGCAGGAAACCACATGCAGCAGTTTTTATGTTTTGCATTTGATCCTGAAAATGAAGACATTGCTTTCGCTGGAAGCTCTACCGGATTATTTAAAACAACTGATCAAGGTTTAAACTGGACAAAACAAGCCTTTAACGACTCCATTATCCATAGTTTAGCTTTTAATCCAAATAATCAACATATTCTTTATGTGGGAACAGGTAGTCAAGCTTGGGATGGAACAGGTTATGGCATTTATAAAAGTACTGATGTTGGGGAGAGTTTTGCATCTATCGGATTGTCGCCAAATTTAATAACTGAAATAATCGTTTCAGAAATCAATTCAAACGAGATTCTTGCTTCATGTGGTTCGGGGGTTTTTAAAAGTAACGATTCCGGTGAAAACTGGGATCTTATAGGTCCAATAAAAGATGCAGTTGTAGGTTTGCCTACCTCATCAATTGCATGGAATGGCCAAGATAGCATTTATGCATGTACATTTTATCAGCCGGAAGAATATTATCGTGAAGGTACTGTTTTTTTATCTGATGACGGTGGCATTAGCTGGGATTCATTGCGATCATTTCAATCAAGTATCGAATCTATAAAAACAGATGTTCAAAATCCTGATGTTTTATATGTAGCAGTTTTTGAATCATTTACCTGCGAACCAGGGATATGGAAATCTTCAGATGCTGGTCAAAATTGGGAGTTTAAAAGCAACGGCATAATCGATAGAATGTTAAAAGATGTTTCTATTGACCCAAGTAATCCATTGACATTGTATACTACTGGTGATGGTGGCGGTGGAGTATATAAAACTACAGACGGAGGAGAAAATTGGGAAGAAAAGACTAATGGAATGACATACTTTATTGGTTATCAAACTAAACATTTTAAAGTAGGCTTAGAAGACTATATCTACTCAATAAACTCATTTGGTGTTTACAAAAATATTTCTCAATTAGCAAGAATGAAAATTTCTGATGGAATTTGGGAGCAATCAGGAATAATGAATTTAACTAGTGTTGATTATAATCAGACTATGATTTCACTTTTTGATATAACCCAAGACCCTGAAAATGACATGTTAGTGTACTCAGGAGGAATGGCACATTCAGGAGGGATACACAATAATCCCCCTCAAGGAATATTTTACAGAAGTTCAGATGCAGGTATGACTTGGGATAATCCATATTATTTTGATTTCAGGTTAATTAATAGCATCGAGGTTTTATATGAAGACGACCAACAGATAATTCTTACAGGAACTGGTGGAGAAACTCCTGACAGTCTTTATGGAGTTTGGAAAAGTTTTGACGGAGGAATAAGCTTTTCTCCTACCACAGGTTGGTTCCCGGGTGTTCAAATTATGGATTTAGTAACCGATCCATTTAACTTTTCAAATGTTATAGCTTCCACAACAATCGGAATTTTCAAAAGTTCTGATTATGGAAGTTCATGGACAATTTCACCTGCATTTGATATCGAATCCTTAAAACTAACATATCGAGTTATAATGGACACTGCAACAAATGGTAGAATTTTTACAGCAAATGGTGGTTGGTTGATAAATGCTGACACATGTGAATACGGAGGAGTTAGTTGGAGTACAGACAGTTGGGACACCAGAATAGATGGAGGATTAGATCACGATAATATCACTAGTTTGGCAATATGTGGAAATCTCATTTTCGCTGGGAACGGAGGACCATATACAATTACTGCAAAAGATACAATTACTGGCAAAGGGGTTTGGTTTGCAGATGCAAATCAGTCAGAATTAATTTGGCAAGCACTAGATACGGCAGGCATGGAAAGGAAGTTTATTCTGTCTCTGGCATGCTACGATTCTATAATATATGCTGGAACATTAGGTGGTGGAGTCTGGAAATATGATCTTCATGAAATAATCAATAATATAAAACCTACTGAAATCTGCTGCAATACTTCTATTGATTTATGGCCTAATCCTTCTAGCTCAAGTGTAAACATTAAGCTAAATGAGAAATTTCCTGATTGTGATACTAAAGCTTTAGTCGCAGTATTTAATACTACAGGTGAATGCATTAGCCAATTCGAGAAACATACAAGAGAATTACAAAATGGATTTATGTGGGATGCTCAAAACTTAGCTTCGGGAGAATACTCAATTATTGTAATTATTGGGAGTAGGATATATAACTCAAAACTAATTCTGATGAAATAGCCTAATTTTAAGATAATTTTGGTCAATTGTTTTAATTTTATAAATTATCTTTACTCCATGATTACTTTTCCAAATATCAAAATAAATATCGGGCTCGACATTCTTGAACGAAGACCCGACGGATATCACAATATCAATTCGGTATTTTATCCTGTTAACTATACAGATATCTTGGAAATATTACCCTCGAAAAAATTCGAACTTATAAATGAAGGCATAACAATTGACTGCCCGGTTGAGAAGAATTTATGTTATAAAGCTTGGAAACTTCTTAATGAAAAGCATGACATTGGTCCGGTTAAGATTATCCTTTACAAAAATGTAGCATTTGGAACTGGATTAGGTTCTGGATCTTCAGATGCAACTTCAACACTACTTATGCTTAACAAAATGTTTAAACTAAATCTAAGCGAAGATATCTTAATTGAGTATGCAGCTTCTATTGGTGCTGACTGTGCATTTTTCGTGAAGAATAAACCAGTTCTTGCTAGTGATATCGGAACTCAATTTGCAGATGTACAACTAGACTTATCTGGGTTTTACTTGTTGCTTTGCATACCTAAGGTTTTAGTAAATACTGCAAATGCGTATAAAAATTGCAAACCTCATATTCCAGAAAAAAAACTATCAGATTTAATTCAATTACCGATAGAAGAATGGAAAAACAATATTAAAAATGATTTCGAATCTTCTATTTTTTTGGAGTATCCTATCCTAAACGAAATAAAACAAGAGCTTTACGACAAAGGTGCTATTTATGCTCAAATGTCTGGGAGTGGATCAGCAGTTTATGGATTATTCAAAAGAAAGAATATGAAATTTGAGAACTGCAGTAAGTCAATTTGGCTCGATTTATAAAATTTTTACCTAAAATCATAGCTTAATGTCAATCCAACTGTAGGTAGAACATTACTATCACGATAAATTATTGTTGCCCCTGCAGTAAACGAAACTAAAAGATTTTCGATCGGAGTAAAATGCTTAAAATAGATATTAACTCCTGTAGCACCAGAAAAAACAAACGAATTATCCTCATATAGATTAATCTCTGCACCTAATGGATTTAAATATGGGGCAAACTCTACAAAATCACTAATGGGTATATGATAGCTAACACCTTCGGAAATCATCAAAACACCTAAAACTGCAGCTGGATAACTTGCAGCAAATGCAACTAATAATATTGCTGGATTTATATGACCGGTAATATCGCCGTTTAAATTAGTTCCCATACCGTATCTGTAGTTTAAGCTGAAATTATTAGCAACGAACCATTCTCCAGAAATACCATATTGAGGAATAAGGTTTTTTTCAAAAGAAGTGATTTGTCCATAAGTCCCAATTCTAAAATCTCCTTTGTTTTGAGAAATTCCTACAAGGGACACCAATAGGAAGAGTGTAAATATGATAAATTTTGTTTTCATGGCAATTTTGTCTGATGTTTTCTTTAGAACATGTGTTTTAATGCAAATTTCGTGCAAAACATTAAACGGAATCTAATGGGCACTAATGCACGAATATTACAATAATAAATGTAACCCTCATATATCCGTGTATCCATGGCAAATAGCATCCTAAATTCAAGTAAAGCTACGCAATCTATAAATGACCACTAATGCACGAATCTTAAAAGAAATTTAATGTAAATCCGGTTTATTTGTGTATCTGTGGTTAATAGAATTAGAAATTAAAGAAAGCTTCGCAATCTAAAAATGGTCACTAATGCACGAATATTGTCAGAATTAAATTCATATTTCATGTATTCGTGTATTCATGGCAAAAAAATATTTGTACTTTTGCTTTATGGAAAAAGTGTTTACAAAAGATGATCTTGTTAAAGACCTTATAAAAGTTGGTATACAACAGGGTGATTTATTACACCTTAAGGTTTCAATGCGTTCAATTGGCAAAGTTAAAGGTGGCGCAAATACATTACTAGACGCTCTGCTTGAAGTGGTTGGACCTGAAGGAACATTGATTTCAGATGCATTTATTACTGTTTTTCCACTACCCCTAACCGATGAACAAAAGCGAAAAATTGCTTATGACCATACGCCTTCTTATGCTGGAGTTTTTGCTAATGCAATGCTAAAGCATCCAGATATGGTTCGTAGTAAGCATCCCATACAGAAATTCGCAGCAATCGGAAAATTTGCTAAAGAACTTTGTGAAGCACATACTCCTGAATCAGGTGGTTACGAAATTTTAGAAAAAATGTGTGAGTTAGATGCTGTAAACCTAACCATAGGCAAACAAGTTGCAGGTGTTGGTACAACACATGTTGCCATTGATCTTTTGGGACTTAAAAGAACTTTACAAAACATTGGTACAATGTATCGTAACGTAAATGGAGAAGTGAAACTTGCCAAAGTAAACTGGAATGGAGGTTGTGCTCATGGATTTCCAAAATTCATCCCACTTTATCATGAGCATGGTGCTGTTATAGGATACGATAAAATTGGCGAAGCAAACGGATTGTATACTTCAATGAAAAAAACTCTTGAAATCGAAATGAGTGTTTTAAAAGAAAATCCTCAGTTTTTTCTCTGCGACGATAAAGCCTGCTACTCATGCCAAATGACATGGGACCACTCACCAAAGAAGAAACTAAGTTTCTATTTCTCTTGGCTAAAAAAGAACTTCAATTCACTATCTCTTTCAAGATTAAAGAAATTAAAGAAGGCTAATTCGTAATTCGATTATTGAATTATTGGATTATTAGTATAACATTTCCCGCTTAACAAAATTAGATTTTATACCGAAAAGGATTATGTTTTGAGTTGTAACATCCCCAATTTCAGGATTTGAATAACGAAATAAATATCCGAGATTTACCGAAAGGTTTTTGTTCTCCTTAAGGATAAAACCAAAGTCAATCTTTGCTGTAATCATTTCTGTCCTAATGCCCTGTAAAATTGTATTTCCGTAGGAATTAACAACATATGAATAAGCTTGGTTTCCATCCATTGTAGGTTTGTATATGTCCTGCCCGAAATGAGTCCCTAAAGTGTCTGCTCCAACAATTGCATACATTAATTTAGCATCTGTCGTAAACCTTTTACCTAAGTATGACACCCCAGAAACAGACTCAACAAAATTTGCTCCAAGAGGATGTGCTAATGCCTGATTATAATGAGAGTAGTTCTGTTCCGGATTGGAATGGGAATAAATATATGGACGGGCAATATTAACTTCTGTAAAGAAATCCAGATTTTTAATTTTAAAAATATCATAAGACTTAATTCCAAACTGGGCTGCCCATTTATTTGCAAACCAACCATATTCCCCGACATAATCAGGATTTACACTATGCCGTATATCATTGATTAGCTGTCCCACAATTACATCATCTAAAACAAATTGCCCGTAAAGTGCATTTCTGTCGTTAATTATAAATTTCACATTAGTTCCCAAAAGAGCATTGTCTTCTGAGCCGAGAGAGAACTCAACCGGACGGAAAAAAATTATTGGGTTTAAATATTCAAAGTCAAAGAACCCCTCTTTTCGAGTAATGATTGCCTCGAATAAGCCTAGATTTAATCGCTTTCCAATCTTCCAATCTAGGTAATGAAAAACATCAAACTTATTTCTGAAGTTGAAATCCATACCAGAAATACTAGAAGCGTCTAGTGCAAATGTTTTGTGCACAGCCCAAACGCAAGAATATTTTATTGACAAAAACGAAGTTTCCAATTTAAAATAAGGATAATTCGAAGCAAAATCAGATAATAAAAACGATCTGTATCCATCACCATAAAAGTTCTTGCTATTTGCCAATTCAAGCTTTAAAAAACTATAAGGAGAATATGTTATATGCAAGTCATTTTCAATTAGAACATTACTCCTATTTTGAGCCATACCAAGATTGTAATAAATAGTACCTAAACGTCTTTCTTTCTGATAATCTGGCACGTTTAATATCCAGGTAGACAATTGATAACTTACGCCAAACTTTTCTCCCAAAGAGTAGTCAAATAATCCTCCAAAATGCATATTATAACGATAATCAAATTCATCATCAAACTCAAACCAGTTAAAAACTTCATAAACAGGTAATGCATAAAATGATGCACGCTTTTTATCCGACTTATTTTTCCATCCATAATATAAAAAACTCTTTTCATATTGAGCCGAATCAACACAAACATCTTTATAGTCAGCAAAATAAAATGGCTTAATTGCCGAATGTTCTTTTTTATCTAAAGACAAGGAAGATTTTTCAATATCACGAATAAAAGATGGATCTCGTACAGGAATATTCTGTGCAAATACTGCTGTTGCAAATGTCAAAAACATAATATGTACAAAAATCCGTTTCATCTAAAAATCGTAATAATTACTTCGTATTGCAGTTCTAAGACCAGCTTGAATAAAACAATCGTCAGCATTTCTAATAAAATCTATCCTAGGATTGATTCCTACAAAAACCTGTAATCTAGTTACCCTATTTATATAATAAATAATCTGGAAATCTGAATTCACTATCCATGGGGCTGTTGAAGTTGAGCTGTTAAATGCACTATAATCATTTGCCGGATAATAGTCGAAAATATCTTCTGTCCCAACTTTGAGAAAATTAATTTTTGCAAGTAATTCAAATCGTTTGAATGTAAATGCACTTATCATGAGAAATTCATCAAAATCACTCCCTGCAGGATGAGCTAGTGGCTGATTATAATGGCCATAATGCAATCCATTATTTGTATTCTTGTAAGCATTATAATTAGTCATATTATATTCAAGCTGCAAATACAGATTTTTGACATTTAAAAAGTTGAAGCTTTTATATCCAAACTGCATTGCGACTATAGGTTCGTTCCAAACATTCCAATTATCTAAAATCGCTTGAGCATAAAAAATTCCTATTGTTTGGTTTTGCCAAGTAATATTTGTTCCTATAAGATTATTTGTCAAATTTGATTTATCAATATAGGCTGTCCTAAAAAAGGGTGATATCGTATATAACGGAACTTTCCAGTTGGGTAATTCATCAGACATCACCAATGCTTCTAACAGAGAAAATTGCCAAGCAGAATTAAGATTATAAGTTAGTGTATTGTATGAAATAAATTTAGAAGGATATAGACTGTTCACATTTGTCGCTTGATCAAGGTCAATTACATTATTAAAGTTTGGATTAATAGCTTTAGTAAATATATTGTTATACTCAAATCTACCAAACTTTACAGAAGATTTGAGATACATCATTGGCGCTGCATAATCAGATAATATCATAGAACGATATCCATCGCCTATAAAAAGCCTGTCATATCCTATTGTAAAATCAATACGTTCATTTGCTTTAAAGGAAATATTACCATAAGCTGCAGCAAAATCATATTCATTAAATCCCGAAAGAGGTTTAACCCTACCATATCCCGGGATTACACCAAAAGTCTCATAATATTCATTAATATAATCGGGGAAAACTCCTTGATTTTCAAAAAAT
>Ga0075120_10001277_pt1 | contig 19995 bp, 20 predicted proteins | sample AntAceMetag02UKL_FD_69792 | JGI IMG/M metagenome (GOLD analysis project Ga0075120, IMG submission 69792) | Saline lake microbial communities from Ace Lake, Antarctica - Antarctic Ace Lake Metagenome 02UKL | ecosystem: Environmental > Aquatic > Non-marine Saline and Alkaline > Saline | place... | reverse complement strand
GGACAACCTGTTATGCAGAAAGAATTACGTGATCTCGGTCACAGATGGGTTCCCGTCCGATGATACCGACTGGAACAGGATTTCCAATGTAAACTCTGACCCTGACTTACCTTTCAGTGACTGGGATGTTGACGGATGGACTTCTGACCCGTATCAGCCTCCGACTACCCCCAATTACTATGATGATGTGGGGCACTGGATGTATACCCATTCCTGGACAGATAAAACAGAAGTAACCGACCCTGGCAATTCCTATGTAAACGTTACCACCCATCATATTGCCTTTGGTGCGGACCACCCTTTGCTCAGGGATGCTGCAGGGGAATCTGGTGGAGAATATGTGGTTGCCTATAATAAAGAACAACTGGTGGCAGCCTTTTATGCCCTCGCCCTGCAGATGACTGAAGCAGTCTCTTTTACCTCTCCGGTTGTTTCCATTGATGCTGCCAATAAGATTCAAAATGGCGATGATCTCTATCTAGGCCTGTTCCTTCCTCAGGACAATCAATCCTGGATGGGTAATGTTAAAAAATTCAAGCTCGGAGATGGCTCCACTGACAGGCCCGATGTATGGATGCTCTATGATGGAAACAATAACGAGGTCATCAATACTGATGGAGAATTTCTTGACAATACTTCATCCTTCTGGGCAGATGATAATGATCCCAATGACTCCGACGATTATGGTAGTGCTGATGTAAGGGAAGACGGGGTTGGAGAAGTGATGACAGAAAGAGTTGCACAGGACTTCTCAAATAGCACCTATTGGGAAAGGCCAATTTATACTTACAACACTACCCTGAATTCCATTTTAAAGGTCAAATATGATACCATCACTGCTGCTGATCTCGGGGTTGCTGATGATCTCACACGGGATAAAGTCATCAATCATCTTTATGGATACACCTATGATGCCGATGCTGTCACCCATGCCCCATCTGCCGTAAGAGACTGGGCTTTAGGAAGTATTGTGCATTCCAGGCCGGTTGTGATTGACTATTATGATCCTATTGATACTCTGTTGAAACGCTATATTGTTGTAGGAGCAAATGATGGAATGCTCCATGTCTTTGATGACACCAGCCCCGGTGATGCAAACTATGGAAAAGAAATATTTGCTTTTGTTCCTGAAGATATTCTGCCCAATCTTCAAAATATTTCAGAAAACTCATTTTGGGATACTGTTGATGGCCCGGTTGTACTCTATCGTTCCAATAAAGCACCCAAATATCTTATTTTTGGAGAACGCAGAGGGGGTAAAAAATACTGGAGTCTGGATGTATCTGATACCAATCCATTGAACTGGTCTGTGGCCTGGAACTATGAAAACGCTGAAATCGCCCAAACCTGGTCAGATCTGATTCTTACTTCAATACCTGTTTCAGTAAACACTTCCACTGGAGAAAGGCAATTTAAGGACGTTCTCGTCTTTTCCGGTGGATATGACCCGGAAGAAGATAATTATCCAGAACCATTTAATGATCTGGATAACAGCGGGTCTCCCTACAATGCTACCGGAAACATTGATGGAACTGAGTGGGATAAAAATGATGCCGCTCAGGATATTAACAGCAATAATTTATATGATTTGTATAACCTTGATAAAAATGAATATGGAAGAGGGATATTTATTGTTGATATTGATAATCCCACTGCTATAACCAATGATGGATCCGGCAATCAGATTCTTCCCTTTTCCGTTATATATGGGGCCTCTGATACAAGCGATACAAACGGTGCCTTACAAACCCTGTCCTCAATGAAATTTTGTTTCCCAGCTTCGCCGGCTGTTGTCAGCAGCACGTTTCCATATTTATACAAGGTGAGCGGTGTAATTACTGAAGGAAGAAATTCCAATGTAATCACTGCCATCTATGCCACCGACATTTATTCAAATATTTTTCGGATTGACTATACCTTTGTAGTGAACCCCGACGACCTGTCAACAGATTCCTATGCTGTTCAGACCAATAACTGGACGGCAACCCAAATTTTTTCAGGCAATCCCGGAAGTACCAGCAACAGCGGGGAAATGGGACAGGGAGATGATATCAGCGACCAGGGAAGGAAAACATTTTACCCACCGGCGATTTCCTGGGAAGGATCATGCAACTATTTTGATTCTGGGAATTACAAATTTACAAACACCGGTTTCTCCGGGACAGATAAAATAGCTTCATTATTTTTCGGTACCGGAGACAGGGAACATCCAACCTACTCAATGATACGAAACCGATTTTATGCCGTATATGATGATTCATCTGTTACCGCAATTGAAGACCCGGATGGTACGCCGACAAATATTACAGTCAACTCTGTCCCCTATAAAGAAGATAACCTCTTAAATCTTACCTGTGATGAACTTGACACTGGAACCACACTTGCCGGAATTACAAAGAGTGATTTGCAAGAGATACTAAGAGATGATCCTTCATATAGTAACTATACCCTGCTTGAAAATGGTTCTACAAATGAAAATGATGCTAAAGGTTGGTATATTGTGTTGGAAGATCAGGGGGATGCAACGGAATGCAGCCATTGCGCGTATTCCGGAAGTGTGGATGATGCGACAACTACATCAAGTGATAACCATGACGGTGAGAAAATACTCAGCCAGGTTAATCTCTATTCAGGAATTGTATACTTTACTTCATATCAGCCATCCGTCTCTGATCCGTGTAATCCCCAGGGAAACGGCTTTGCATATTCCCTGAATTACTGTGATGGTACTGCTGCTTATAACCTTAATACATTGAATGATTCAGGCACTGCTTATAACTATGATGTGACAGATAGATATCATAAGGTAATTAATATTTTTGGTATCCCTTCTGATTTTGCAATTATAACAAGGCAAGGGAAGGCAGGAGCGATGTCCATGATGGGGGGTGATATCATCGGCCCTAAAGGTGGATCTGATTTTACAATTGACAGCCCTGGATTAGGACTGATTCCTTTTTACTGGAAAGAAGGTAATAATCAGTAATAATATTTTAAACTGAAACTGAAAAGGAAAACAAACCTATGGCATTTATAAAATCAACCTATAGATATCTTTTTATACTGATCATACTTATGTCTGGCTTGTTTCCTTCAGCTTTGACAGCAAAGGTGTTTATCAAGACTGAAATTGTAACCGGACAAATCATATCCATCACAAAAGAACATTCGATTGAGCTGAATGACGGATTTTTATATTATCCAGCAAAAAAAGATATCTCCATTTCAATCAAACCGGGTGAAACCATTTCAATCAGATATTATATCGATGCCAATTATGAAAGAAAGTACATTGACTGGGCTGCCGGAAAAAATAGTATAGAAGCTGTCCCTGTGCCTAAAAGTACAGCAAGATCAAAAAATAAGCTTTAAGTCAGTCAACAGACTCTGTTTTATCAAGGCGATACCGCATGGATCTTAAGCTTAAATTCAAATAATCGGCAGCTTTGCTTTTATTACCAGCTGCAAGTTCAATTGCTTTTTTAAGATAACCCTGCTCAATGGTTGACAAAATTTCGTCCAGATCCACACCCTGCTCAACATCGGCAAGATCAAAGCGTCGTCCTTTTATGCCCTCAACCCATCTTCTTTTCTTATGCATTGAAATTGTCAGGCTTTCAGGTAAAATAATATTTGTGGAAGAAAGGGCCACACTTCGCTCGATTAAATTTTCAAGTTCCCTGACATTGCCGGGAAAACTATATTTAGTTAAAAAATCAATGGCATAGGAAGACAATTTTACAAAATCTTTCCCCATTTTTTTTGCATATTTTTCAGCAAAATGTTTTGAAAGGATCTCCACATCTCCTTTTCTATCCCTTAATGGCGGAACCTTAATGGGGATAACGTTGAGCCTGAAAAACAGATCCTCCCTGAAATTTCCGTCTATTACTTCCTGCTCAAGTTTTTTATTGGTGGCAGATATAATCCTGGTATCTACTTTAATTTCTTTTGTCCCGCCAACGGGTTTCACAAAGGTATCCTGAACTGCCCGCAGCAATTTAACCTGAAGAAAGGTGGATAATTCTCCTATTTCATCCAGAAAAATAGTCCCTTGATTGGATGCCTCAAAAAGCCCTTTTTTATCACTGATTGCCCCGGTAAAAGATCCTTTGACATGCCCGAAGAATTCACTCTCCATTAATGTATCCGGGATACCGCCGCAATTGACAACCACAAAAGGTTTATCTTTTCTGTCGGAATTTTCATGAATGGCCCGTGCAATCAACTCCTTTCCAGTCCCACTTTCCCCGGAAATCAAAACATTGGTTTTTGTTGAGCTGATTTGTTCGATTCTTTTATAAATGGCCTGCATTCCAGGACTTTTCCCGATAATCCGGTTAAAATACATATTGTCAGAAAGCTCTGTGGATGTCTGCTCTTTTTCCTGATCAAATGTTTTTAATTCAATGGCTCTTTGTATGGTCTGCTTGAGCTCATTATTATCAAAGGGTTTGGGAACAAAATCATAGGCCCCTTCGTTCATGGCTTCCACAGCAATTTCCGTTGTGGAATATGCAGAAATCATGATAACAACTATATCAGGATTTTTCTTTTTAGCTTCTCTTAAAACTTCAAGCCCAGTGATATCGCCCAGACGAATATCCGACAGAATAAGATCATAATTGTTCTTTTGAATCATTTTCAGTGCCTGACTGCCATTTTTCGCATCTGACACCTTATACCCCTGTTTAGACAATAAAACCTCAAGAAATTCACGCATGCTTGTTTCATCATCTACCACAAGAATACTTTGTTTATTTGTCATTTAAATAAACAACCTTTCCATTTACCATGGTTAAAAATGCCCGACCCTTGACCTTAATCCCTGAAAAAGGTGAATTTTTACTCCTGGATTTAAATGATTCAGGATCAATTTCATAGAACACATCCGGATCGATAATGGTCAAGTCTGCTATATTTCCTGGTTTGATATCATTGTTGATCCCAATAATTTTTGCCGGATTCTTTGCCATTTTAATAATAAGTTCTTCCATGGTTAAAAACCTGTCATGGACAAGTTTTAAAGACAGGGACAAAGATGTCTCCAACCCGATAATGCCAAAAGCTGCCATATCAAATTCCACATCCTTTTCCACCACACTGTGGGGCGCATGATCCGATGCAATAACATCAATTGTCCCATCTGAAAGGCCTTGAATAACAGCCTGCCTGTCTTCTTCGGATCGCAGCGGGGGATTCATTTTAAAGTTTGTATCATAGTCTTTCACATCTGCATCTGTTAATGTGAAATAATGCGGTGCTGTCTCACAGGTGACGTTCACACCTCTTTTTTTTGCCTGGCGGATCGCTTCCACTGACTCTTTGGTGCTGACATGGCAGAAATGTACCCATGCTCCTGTGAGTTCTGAAAGTGCAATATCTCTCACAACCATAACACTCTCGGCCGCGTTAGGGATTCCTTTTATCCCCCAGAATGTAGCAAAAGGGCCTTCGTTCATGGACCCGCCATCAACGAGGCTTAACTCTTCAGCATGGACAAAGATGGGGATATTAAGGCCTTTGCAATATTCCAATGCCCGCCGCATCATGTTTGGATTTTCAAGTGGTTTCCCATCATCCGTTACAGCAACGATCCCTGCCTGTTTCATATCATATATTTCAGCAAGAGCGTTTCCCAGTGACCCCTGGGTTATTGCCCCGGCTGGATATACTTTTGAAAAACCCAATTCCTTTGACCGATTGATAATAAACTTTGTCACCTGACGATTATCATTCACCGGATTTGTGTTGGGCATGGAACAAACCGCAGTAAACCCGCCTCTGGCTGCAGCAAAAAGCCCTGATTCAATGGTTTCCTTATATTCGTGTCCCGGCTCTCTTAAATGGACGTGAATATCAATTAATCCGGGCACAACAATCATGCCTCTGGCATCAATTATTTCAATATCCTTCCTGGTTTCAATATCTTCTGGATCAACAATGGCTTCAATAAGATGATCTTTAATGATGATATCTTTTTTTTCATTAATCTTTCCCGGGTCAAGAAGGCGCCCCCCTTTAATACAAGTCCGCATTTCTGCCACCTCCTGCCACCAGATAAAACAACGCCATCCGCAAAGCAACGCCATTGGTCACCTGGTCTAGAATCAAAGAACACTCAGAATCTGCAACTTCGCTTGATATTTCAACTCCCCGATTCAGGGGTCCGGGATGCATGACAATGACATCTTTTTTAGCCAGATTCAGCCGAGCCTTGTTCAATCCAAAAAGCATTGTATATTCCCTTTCGGTGGGGAAAAGTATATTACCCTGCCGTTCTTTCTGAATTCTAAGCATCATTATGACATCAGCCCCTTCAATACATGTTTCCATATTGGGAGATATAGTACACCCTAAATTTTCTATTCCCATGGGAATCATTGTCCCAGGTGCACAAATAAAAACATTGGCCCCCATTTTAGAGAATCCTGTAATATCAGATCGTGCCACCCTAGAGTGGGCAATATCGCCTATAATGGAAATCTTTAGCCCTTTAATTTCCCCCTTTTTTTCCCTGACACTCATCATGTCCAAAAGTGCCTGGGAGGGGTGGGCATGAATACCATCCCCTGCATTAATAACCGAAGCTTTTACACGTTTTGCAATTAAGTGGGCAGCCCCTGATGATGGATGCCGCAAAACAATTACATCCGGCTTCATGGCTTCCAGGTTCCTGGCTGTATCAATCAGGGTTTCTCCTTTCACAATACTTGAAGAACTCTTTGAAATGGAAAGGCTGTCCGCAGAAAGTCTTTTAGCTGCAGTATCAAAAGAAAGTTTTGTTCTTGTTGAGGGTTCCTGGAAAAAAAGGACTATCGTCTTACCCCTTAAGGTAGGTACTTTTTTTACAGGTCGTTCTGAAATTTCCTTCATGCCCTGGGCTGTATCAAGGATCATTTCAATTTCATGGAGTTCCAGAGATTTAATATCAAGAATATCTTTTTTAATAAACCGCATTGTTCCTGCCTTATCTTAATATATCACCAATTCTTGTCCATCTGACACTATTCCATATGGGAACAAACTTGTCTTTATTCCAAGACCAGTAAATAATAAAGGCTTCCCCCCTGACAGCCTTAAGATCTACAAACCCCCAGAATCTGCTGTCATGACTATTGTCCCGATTATCACCCATGACAAACAACTTATTTTCAGGAACTTTGATTTTTCTTAAATTGTCCCTTGAACTAAACTTTCCAGGGATTATGTCTTGGGTTTTATGAACAGCGTAGGTCTCCCCTTCAACCATCTTATTATTTACATAAAGTTTTTTATCAATGATTTCCAAAATGTCTCCTCCTGTGGCAACCACCCGTTTGATAAAATCCTTGGAAGGATCTTCCGGATACTTGAAGACAACAATATCACCTTTTTGTGGTTCTTTAACGGGAATAAAGGTTTTTCCATCTGTAAACGGAATTTTTATGCCATATATAAATTTATTAACCAGAATCTGGTCTCCGATTTGAAGCGTTTCCAGCATTGAACCGGATGGAATTTTAAATGCTTGAATAATGAATGTCCTGATAAACATGGCAATAATAATGGCGATAATGATTGCCTCTGTATTTTCCCGCAAAGAACTCTTGGGTTTCTTTTCTGTCATTTTTTATCCTTATGGCTTTTTCTAGTAGAACATGTGCTGAGGTTGACTTAAAAAAAACTTTGCTTTTAGTATAGATTTCTTTAAAATATCAGCTATTTTTCGAGCCTTTACCATACTGGATAAAGGTACCGCTGGAACTTTTTTGCCTTTGATCATGATGGAACCGCTTTTCAGTTCAGCATAACTGACCTGCCCATATGATCTTGAAATGCCTTCTGGATAATCATATCCGTAATCAACAATCTGAGTAAACAATTCGCTATCGGAAACGGATGTAAACTTGAGTATTTCCTCATTTAAAATGGGAATCGGGATACCAAATCCCACGGACAGCGAGCATCCATAACCCCGGATACTTTGTCCCACAAGCCATTCAGGAGACATTTCTTTTAAATCCCCAATCACGGAAAGGGTCCCTGCCGGTGCAACAGGCACACCGTTTAATCCTCTTTCAACCTGGCTTTTATGCTGGGTGCCGGTCCAGGTTACATACCCTTGTGCACCGCCTAAAAATATCCTTGTTCCCACACCAATAGTTTTTAAATAAGGGTCATTTAACAGAGGACTCAGCACTCCTGCTGATGAATAATTGGCATTACCAATACCTTGTTTTAATGTTCCCATATAGGTATATATTGTTTTATCGGATTTATTAATGGCACAATTATAATTTTGATAAGCATTTCGAGGATTACACAACATGGCATTGGGCAATTCTTTCAATGTTACCAATTTTTCTATTTCCCTGTTGGGATAACAGTCAGTACCATAACTTTGGGCCCTTATATGAACTTGTTTCCCTGCAACCAGATCCTGGATCACATGACCTCCACCATAATTAAATTCACCAGGATGGCGCTTGTTTAAAGGGTCATCTTCACAGGTCTGGGTTGCGCCCAGATAGCAATCCACTGCTGCCACACCTGAATATGCCTCTACATTGTTGAACCAGGTTTTCGTTGTCCTTACCAGAGGTCTGGACTGGCCGATATTAATAAAAACTCCTGAGGAACACATGGGTGCAAAGGTTCCCGTTGTCACCACATCAATTTTTTTTGCCGCCTCAACTATTCCTTCTTTTCTCGCAATATCGACAATTTCTTCTGCAGTAACAACCACAGCCTGGCCATTGGCAATTTTTTTATTTATCTGTTCAATCGTTTTATTAACTTTATGCTCTTTCATAACAAACCTTTAATTACATTTGCTTCACAAAATCTATTTTTGATGTAATGTTATTTTTAATCCATAAATCATCCCACCATTCCACAGGATTTACAAAAACATTGTGCACAATCATTGAAAAATGAAGATGGTCACCACCGGCAAGACCTGTCACACCAGTGAAGCCTATATCATCCCCTTTTTTAACCATATCTCCTTTATTGACAGAAATCTGGTTTAGATGTGAATAAAGACTGCAAAGTCCGAATCCATGATCAATTACCACAGTATTACCAAAAATACCAATAAACTCTGTAAATACAACCCTGCCTGAATTAGCAGCTTTCACAGGCGCATTAGCAGTTGAAGCCAAATCAACGCCCATATGTATCGCCCTGTCAATCTCCTTGCCCTTATATTTATAAATCCTATGGTCAGCAAATCCAGCTCTCCTTGCAGATCCATGAAGTCTCAAAAACCTGCCGTCCCAGTATTTTTTATTTTCTGAAACCTGGGGAATGCTTAATATTTTTTCAACATTATTCTTTCTAGTCTCATCATTTATGTGTAAAAATTTCTCAAGCAATGAATTTTTTTCCCCCTGAAAAGATCCATTCTTTACACCTACATCAAAATCAGGAATCTTTTCTTCCAGAAAACCATCAGAAATATTTAAAATATCGGTTTTAAATTTTTTATCCCTTATGTAATGATGGAATCCTCTTTTTGTGGTATTCCCTGCCATATCTTCGGCCATAACAGACATCTGCGTGCCCGGGCCCTGCATATGGCTTAATGCAAAAAAAGCTGTATAGATATCCTTGTCCTCAAAAAGGCCTGGATGGCCTGGGAAAAAATTTTCTCCTACTATAACACCTGTTTTTATATTTTCTTCAAAAAGTTTATAAATAACAAGAGCAGTGCCGCCGGATTCGATATTATGACGTTTGGTTAATACACTTACTTTAGGCGGTTTTGAATCAATAATCACTTTTTTTTCAATATAGGAAATATTACCCTTGCCCCACCCGCGCCATGAATAGTCAGAAACCATTATTCGAATAACAGCATCACCATCCGTCATTCCATATTGCCAGGAATGAACCGGGATTATAAAAGCGTCTTTTATGATTTTTGAGCCGGGATACACTCCTAAAAAACCGGTGGATTCATATTGCTTATCAAGCAATATTTTTTCTTTTCCCTGCTGCATGATGGATACCATAATTTTACGAAGACCTGTTTTAGGGTCTGTTACTTTAAGAGACATTTCATAGGACTTTTTCAAATACAAAGACGGCAGTGTCATATCAACAATCGGTTTTCTGCCTTCAAATTTATATACAAGCATCCAGGTAACGGGAATTAAAACCATAAGAATGAGGGTTAAATAAACAACTCTTTTCATCAATAATACCTATTTTTTCAGGTGGTTAGTATATATTCAAATAAAATTAAAATAAAATAGCAGCTATGGTCGAACTTATCAAGGCATTTTCCATTCTTGACTTTTGGAGCTTCAAAATATAATTTGACCTACAAAACTTATATTTAGGAATAATTTATGAATAATTTTTTCTTTGATTTAATAAACAAATCTGACCCAGTCTTTTTCCTGATTTCAGGTCCCTGTGTTATTGAAAATTATGAAACCACCTATCTGATTGCAGATCATTTAAAAAAAGTTACCAGTCTTCTTGACATCCCTTTTATTTTCAAGGCCTCCTTTGACAAAGCAAACCGGACATCCATTCAATCTTTCAGAGGTCCAGGGTTTGAGCATGGTCTAGACATTCTTGGCGCTATTAAAAAAGACTTGAACATTCCGATTCTTTCGGACATCCATTTACCTGACCAGGCCAAAAAAGCAGCCCAGGTTCTGGATATTATCCAAATTCCTGCATTCCTGTGCAGACAAACCGATTTGATAATGGCTGCGTGCAATACAGGCAAACCCGTTAATATAAAAAAAGGCCAGTTTTTATCGCCCCTGGAATGCCTTAATATCATTAACAAGGCAAAAGAATCCGGTAATACAAATATTTGTATCACTGAAAGAGGGTCGTCATTTGGGTATAATAATCTTGTGGTGGACTTTCGGTCCATCCCTATCATTAAAAATTTAGGGGTACCCGTTGTATTTGATGCCACACACAGTGTTCAACTCCCTGGAGGCGCCATAGACTCTTCTGCCGGAGAACGCCAATTTGTTCCCACGCTGTCAAAAGCTGCCATTGCCGCTGGAGCTGACGGATTATTTATTGAAACCCACCCTGACCCTGATAAAGCTCTTTGTGACGGACCAAATTCTTTGCCATTAAACGATATAAAAGATTTTTTATCCACACTTCTGGCTATCAAAAAAGTCGTCGGATAAGTGCTATGAAAACCAGACTTGCAAACATTAAACTTTTGCTATTGGATGTGGATGGTGTCTTAACTGACGGTAGTATCACCTATTCAGACTCTGGAGACCAGATAAAAACCTTTCATTCAAGGGATGGATTCGGAATAAGGCTTTTAATGGATTCAGGCATACGGGTGGGGATCATTACTGGCCGCAAATCAAAGGCTTTGGAATACAGGTGTGAAAATCTTGGCATCACCTTATTGTTTGATGGAATAAAAGACAAATTAATAGCTTTTGAGAAAATCACCTCCCAGACAGGAATAATGCCTGAACAAATTGCCTTTGTCGGAGATGATCTTATGGATCTTCCTGTCATGAAAAGAGTTGGTGTTTCTTTTTGCGTTTCAGATGCTTGTCAAGATGTTAAAAACCATTCAGACATTATCACAAAACAAAAGGCAGGCAATGGAGCTGTCAGGGAAATTTGTGAAAGTATTTTAAAAGCAAAAGAATTATGGGATGCTATCCTAGACAAATACCTATCATGACAAAGTCATTAAAACAAAAACTGACAGCCCCGTTGACCGGATTGTTGATAGTGATGATTATCATCATCATCGGCTTTTTTTATTTTAACAAGTTTTTGGCCAAACCAATACAATTTCATGATGTTAAGATAGACACCAAAGCTGCTTTGAAATTGAACGTCTTAAAACAGATTTCAAAAAAAAATGGCATAAAAGAATGGGAATTGAAAGCCGCTTCTGCTACGCTGTTAAAAGATGAAGACAAAGCTGTTCTCATTGATGTATCCGTTATTTTTTTTACAAAAGATGATAAAAAAGTTCATTTAACGTCCCAAAAAGGAGTTATGAATACAAAGACTCATGACATGATATTTTCAGACAATGTGATTGTAACCTATGAAACTTTTGTCCTGGGAACTGATAAGTTGCATTATAAAAAAAAAGAACATATAATATATTCCAACACTCATGTGACGCTTGAAAAGGAAGATTCTGTCATTGAAGCAGATTCAATGACAACCAAACTTAATGAGAATATAACAATTTTAAAGGGACATGTCAGGGGAAATTTCAGTGAAAACTTTAATATTCAATAAATCCTTGTTCAGTAAATCAGTATTCAGTTTTTTGTTTTATCTTATTTTTATTGGTTTTACACTTCTCTGGCAAATAACAGCGACCCAGGCTCAAACCCAAACCAAGGCTGCGCAAGTTCCCCTTTATATTGTGTCCGATAAAATGGTTGCACAAAAAGACACCTCCATGGTGGAATTTATGGGAAATGTCAAAGCAACCAGAGAAGATTCCATTGTTTTTGCAGACTCCATTAAAATTTACTTTGTTGATGATAATAAAGATAAAGGCAGTGATGCTCAAAGCAATGTAAAAAAAATCGTTTCCACCGGAAATGTCCGATACACTGCTGGAGAACGAAAGGCATTTGCTGATGAAGCAGTCTATACAACAAAAGATGAAATTCTGATTCTTACAGGCAAATCTCCAAAATTAATAACAGGTTCAAGTTTTGTGACGGGGAAAAAAATCACCCTTTTCAGGCTCCAGGATAAGGTACTAGTGGAAAGTGAAGGCTCAAAAAGAGTTGAAGCCTTTTTTAATCCTGAAGATAAGATCATAGATAAACAATAATGACACGACTTGTACTTAAACATCTTGTAAAAATCTATGATGGCAAAAAAGTTGTAGATGACGTAACCCTTACAGTTAAACCAGGACAAGTAACAGGTCTTTTAGGACCAAACGGAGCAGGCAAAACAACAAGCTTTTATATGGCAGTGGGGTTGATCAAGCCTGATGGCGGAACAATTCTAATAGATAATGAAGATATCACTGGACACCCAATGTATATTAGAGCCAGAAAAGGGATTGGCTATCTTCCCCAGGAATCAAGTATTTTCAAAAAATTGACAGTACAACAGAATATCACGGCCATACTTGAAGTATTGCCGCAAAATGGATTTAATATTAAACAAAAAGCAATGGATCTGATGAAAGAACTTGGTATCTATAATCTTGCAAATCAAAAAGCCAGCTCTCTTTCCGGGGGAGAGAGACGTCGTCTTGAGATTTCAAGAGTCCTTGCCACGGATCCTTTATTTATTCTTTTAGATGAACCCTTTGCTGGCATTGATCCTTTAGCCGTCATTGATATCCAGCAAATAATTTATCAATTGACTAAAAAAGGTATAGGCGTTTTAATATCAGATCATAATGTGAGAGAAACCCTTGGGGTTTGCCATGATGCGTATATTATGAGCCAGGGCAAAGTTATTGAATCAGGAAATCCTGATAAAATCATTTCAAGTGAAATAGCTAAAAAAATCTATCTGGGAAAAAATTTCAAACTATAATATGGAACTTGGATTACAACAAAGCCTAATATTAACTCAGCAACTTGTCATGACGCCTCAACTTCAGCAGGCTATCAAGCTGCTTCAGTTGTCCCGTCTTGAGCTTGCCGAGATGATTCAACAGGAAATGGAACAAAATCCTGCGCTGGAAGAATCAATGGTAGATGAGCTGTCTGACAAAAATATTACTGCCCAGGAAAGTACAACCGATTCTCCTGAAAAAGAAACACTTACAAAAGAAGTCACCATTGAAGAAAAAATAAGAACGGATACAGACTGGGAAAATTATATCAATGAATATAATTCCACGGGACGAGGCTATACGGAATCAGAAAATACTGAAGCACCCAATTATGAAGCCTTTACTTCGGAAAAAAAGACCCTTAAAGACCATCTTCAGTGGCAGTTAGGACTCTCTGGACTGAATGGAGAACAAGAAAAAATTGGTATAATGATGATTGGCAATCTCAACAAAGACGGTTATCTTTGTAGTGATATTGAAGAAATTGCACAGGCTTGTAACGCAGATATAAAAATTGTTGAAGACGTGCTTTCAATTCTTCAGACCTTTGATCCGCCTGGTGTTTGTGCCAGAGATCTTTGTGAAACCCTGTTAATTCAGGTGCAACAGCTTGGTATTAATAATCACATTATCATAGAAATTATAAGAAACCATTTAAAAAACCTGGAAAATAGAAACACTAAAAAAATTGCAAAGGCATTAAAAATATCAACGGATGATGTGAGAGCAGCAGTAAATATCATCCAATATCTTGAGCCCAAACCAGGCCGGAAATTTTCAACTGACGAACCTGCCTATATTATCCCTGATATTTATGTTTACAAAGACGGGGATGGATTTAAAATTATTATGAATGATGATGGGCTGCCAAAATTGAAAATCAACAGATTTTATAAGGATGCCATTGCCAATGGCCGCAAGATTTCAAAAGACACAAAAAATTATCTTAATGAAAAAATGCAATCTGCATCCTGGCTTATAAAAAGCATACAACAACGTCAGAAAACAATTTATCTTGTCATGGAAAGTATTCTTAAATTCCAGAAAGATTTTTTTGAAAACGGTATTGCATATCTAAAACCACTCATCTTAAAAGATATTGCAGAAGATATTGAGATGCATGAATCCACGATCAGTCGTGTGACAACTAATAAATATGCCTATACCCCTCAAGGACTTTTTGAGTTAAAATACTTTTTTAACTCATCCATAGAACGAACCGGCGGAGAATCCATGGCATCGGCAAGTGTAAAGGACAGAATAAGACTGCTGATAGAGAACGAAGACCATGAAAGTCCTTTAAGCGATGAAAAATTATCCAGCATTCTTCAGGACGCAAATATCCAGATTGCCAGGAGAACTGTTGCAAAATACAGGAAGGTACTCAACATACTTCCTTCTAATAAACGTAAACAGCTTTAAGGAGGTTTTTATGCAAACAATTGTCACCTTTAAAAAAATTGACACTTCTAGTGCCTTAAAATCCTATGTTCAAAAAAAACTTGATAAATTTGATAAAATGTTGGACAGCCCTGCTGAAGCCCACGTTGTTCTATCAGTTGAAAAAATAAGACATATTGCTGAAATTACCCTGACCTGTGACAGATTAAAAATTAACGCTCGGGAAAATTCCGAAAACATGTATTCATCCATTGATGCCCTGATGGATAAAGTAAAAATCCAAATTAAAAAAAATAAAGAAAAAATCCGGCGGCATATGTCGGGAAATAAACAGAGTATTAAGGATGAACCCATGCAACCAGGTTTTCCCCAGAAATTTTCAGACAACCTGACCACAGACCAGATAAAGATTGAAACAATTGACTATAAACCTATGGATATCGAAGATGCGGCAATTGAATTAGATTCGGGCAAACACTCTTTTTTTGTTTTCAACAATGCCCGGACCCAGCAGGTCAATGTCCTATACAAACACAATAATGGTATGCTGGGATTAATCCAGCCCAGAGGATAATGGATTAAATGAGAATCAGTCAACTTCTTAGTAAAGGTTCTATTATTGCCAACCTTAACGCCCTGGACAAAAAAGGGGCCATTGATGAACTTGCCCTGGCAGTTTCAAAAATAACAAAAGCGCCTGTAAAGGAAATCGCTATAGTTCTCATGGAAAGAGAACAATTAGGCAGCACAGGTATTGGTGGTGGAATTGCTATTCCCCATGGCAAACTTGATTCAGTACAATCTATTATTGTTGGTTTCGGACTTAGCCGCAAAGGGGTTGAATATGAATCTCTTGACAATAAACCCGTCCATATTTTTTTCCTGCTATTGACCCCTGAAAACTCTACTGGTGGACATCTCAAAGTTTTAGCCCAAATTTCCAAACTTTTAAAAATGGATCAATTTAAAAAAGACTTAATAGCCGCCCAATCTGTTGATGATATTTATGATACCATCATGGACCAGGATGAAGACTTTTAACCTTAAGGTCACACGTAACATAAAGGTCACAAGCAATTAGAATGCAAAAGGTTTATATCATAACCGGGCTTTCCGGTTCTGGAAAAACAACAACCATTCAAGCATTTGAAGATGCTTTCTTTTATTGCGTTGATAATATGCCTTTGGAGCTTTTACCAAAATTTTTGGACCTGCCATTAAAGGAGAGCCCTGATATAAAAGGACTGGCATTTGTGATGGATATGAGGAGTAAAAACTTTATATCAAATTATGCAGCAGGCATCTGCTCAATTGAAGCCTTAGGCATATCTGTTCAAATTATATTTCTTGAAGCAGATGTTGATACGTTGTTAAAAAGATTTAGTCAAACCCGACGTCAACATCCTGTTTCAAACGAAAAAAGCCTTTTGGACAATATTAAACTTGAAAGAAAAATGATGATGCCCATAAAACAAACTGCACATCATATTATCAATACGACAGGATACAATGTCCATCAGCTCAAATCCCAAATTCTTGATCTGATTCATGATGGGGATAAATCCATCAGTTTAACAAAAATCAATATTGTCTCTTTTGGTTTTAAATATGGTATTCCAAATGATGCCGATCTTGTTGTGGACATGAGATTCTTATCCAACCCTTATTTTATACCAGAGCTTAAAAACCAGGATGGAGAATCCCAGGCTGTCAAACAATTTGTATTATCAAATGATGAAACCAAACTTTTCCTTGAAAAATATTTAAACCTTCTTGATTATTTAATCCCTTTATACAAAAGAGAGAATAAGGCATATTTGACGTTTGCCATCGGTTGTACAGGCGGCAGGCATAGAAGTGTGGCTATCGCAAGAAAAATTTTTGAACATCTTAATAAAAAAGGACTTAATCCCGGACTGATCCACAGGGATATTGACCGGGATATAAAACAAACATGACAGGAATATTATTAGTCACCCATGCAAATTTAGGAAGCGCTTTGATTGAAACCATTGAATTTATTCTAGGAAAACCCCAGGACAACCTATTTTCCGTTTCCATTAATATCCAGGAAAATCCTGATGCTCTAAGAAAAAAAATCAAAAAAGGAATCTCAAAAGTCCGATCAGATAATGGGGTTATCATCTTGACTGATATGTTTGGCGGAACACCTTCAAACTTAAGCTATTCTTTCTTGGAAGAAGGACAGGTTGAAGTGATTTCCGGGGTAAACCTTCCTATCCTTTTAAAAGCCGTTACTGCAAGATCTAAAATGGATATGGAAACATTAACCTTATCTCTTGTGGAACATGGGAAAAAAAGCATATCCCTTGCCAGCGGAATTTTAAAAGGAACCAAAAGGACATAATTTTTTTTATTATCTCAATATATTAAAGGATGGCAGAAATGACAATCAAAATAGGTATTAACGGATTTGGCAGAATCGGCAGGATGGTCTTTCGTGAAGCATTAAAAAATTCAGGCGTGGAAGTCACTGCCATAAATGATCTGACAGACACAAAAACCTGCGCACACCTTCTAGAATATGACTCTGTTCATGGACGTCTGGGAAACAAAGTGTCTGCAAACAAAGACTATATTATTGTTGACAATAAAACCATCAAGGTCACGGCGTTTAGAAATCCCGAACAAATTCCATGGAAGGATGCCAATGTGGATATTGTTTGCGAATGTACGGGTTTTTTTAGAGATCGGGACGGGGCATCCAAACATTTTGAGGGAGGGGCAAAAAAAGTTCTTATTTCTGCACCTGCCAGCAATCCAGACATTACCATTGTGATGGGTGTAAACCATGACATATATGATCCTGGATCTCACAACATCATTTCAAACGCTTCCTGCACAACCAATTGTCTTGCACCTGTTGCCAAAGTTTTGCTTGAAAATTTTGGCATTGTCAGTGGAATGATGACAACCATTCATTCCTATACAGGAGATCAACGTATTCTTGATTTTCCCCATAAAGATTTGAGAAGAGCCAGGGCTGCCGGTCTATCAATGATCCCAACGACGACGGGTGCTGCAAAAGCAGTATCTTTAGTGCTTCCTGCCCTTGAAGGAAAACTAAATGGCTTGTCCGTGCGTGTGCCGACACCCAATGTTTCCCTGGTTGATTTAGTCGTGGTGACTGAAAAAGGCGGTCTTGATAAAAAACAAGTAAATGAGGCTTTGGAAAAAGCATCCAATGAAAACCTCAAGGGTATATTAGGATTTTGTGATCTCCCTCTTGTGTCCATTGATTTCAACTCTAATCCTCTGTCCTCAATTGTTGATGCCGGATGCACGGATGTTATTAATGGCAATATGGTAAAAATCTATTCATGGTATGATAATGAAGCAGGTTATTCCAGTAGAATGATTGATCTTGCTATAATGGTAGGCAAGTCCTTATGATATCGACCGAAAACCGCCAATTTTTGAGCATAGGCTCCTCTTCGAGCCCCAATTACTTTGTTGGTCAAAAATTTTCAGGTTTTCGGTTAGATACAACTATAATTGATCCGGAGGTATAAAATGAGCAGGACCCCCTTAATTGCCGGTAACTGGAAAATGTATAAAACCGGTGCTGAAGCTGTAGAGACAGCCACTACACTGGCACACCTTTGTTTAAATATTCAAGATGTAGAAGTCATGATAGCCCCCTCCTTTCTTTCTTTACCATTGGTTGCAGCATCACTTAAGAACACCAATATTAACATTGGAGCCCAGAATCTTTATTTTGAAAAACAGGGGGCTTTTACCGGAGAAGTCTCAGCAGATATGATCAAGGCTGCCGGAGCCCAATATGTTATAATCGGGCATTCTGAAAGAAGACAGTATTTCGGGGAAACTGATACGTCTGTATGCAAAAAAATCAAAGCTGCCATTGAGGTCGGGTTGAAACCTGTCTTCTGCATCGGAGAGTCAAAGACCCAAAGAGATGATGAAAAAACTTTCTCAGTACTTGACAAACAGCTGTCAAATGGGTTAAAAGGCTTTGGTTCTGATGAACTTGCACAACTGGTTTTAGCTTACGAGCCAGTATGGGCCATCGGCACTGGAAAGACTGCCAGTATTGATCAGGTAAGACAGGTTCATCAATACTTACGTTCTTTGCTTGAACAATTGTTCTCAAAAGATTTTTCCGACCAGACACGAATATTGTATGGCGGTTCAGTCAAACCAGAGAATGTAAAAGACTTAATGGGTATTGAGGATGTTGACGGAGCTCTTGTTGGTGGAGCAAGCCTTGATGCAGATAAATTTATTAACATTATAAAATATAATAATTAAAAAATATGACAACTTTAGTTCTATCATTACATGTTACATGTTGCGTCTTATTGATTTTGATCGTATTGCTTCAAAGTGGTAAAGGCGCTGAAATGGGCGTTTCTCTTGGTGGCGGAGCAGGTCAGACCCTTTTTGGCGCAGGCGGTCCTGCAACCATGCTGACTAAAATTACAACAGGTGTTGCCATTCTTTTCATGATAACTTCATTGAGCCTGGCTTATATGTCAGGTCATAAGTCAGACACATCAGTAATAACGGAAAGCTCAATACCTGTTGAACAGACCACAAAATGATATGTGAGATATAATGAAATTGAAAAATCCGGGTTATTTTTTACCTCTAAAAGCTTATTTTTCAATAGCTTCATAAAAACCCAATGCCGAAGTGGTGGAATTGGTAGACACGCACGCTTGAGGGGCGTGTGGGGCGACCCGTGGGAGTTCAAATCTCCCCTTCGGCACCAAAAAATATATAAGCCACGGGCAATTTTTGTTCGTGGCTTTTTTTATTTTATCAAAGGTCAGATTTTAAATGCCAAAAAATTATAGAAGAGCTTGTTTTAAGTGCACATTCTTCTATGTGACATGGGATCCAAAGCATCCGCATGGATGCAAAGCCATGGGATTTAAAACCAAACACCTGCTGTTAATTGCCGCAATAAAATAGACAGAAAAGGGACAAAATTTTCAAAATATATTGACTAAAAGTATCAAAATGTTGGATTAAATGGGCTTTCATGTGGAAGCCTTTTTTTATGAATA
>Ga0075120_10001276_pt1 | contig 19995 bp, 12 predicted proteins | sample AntAceMetag02UKL_FD_69792 | JGI IMG/M metagenome (GOLD analysis project Ga0075120, IMG submission 69792) | Saline lake microbial communities from Ace Lake, Antarctica - Antarctic Ace Lake Metagenome 02UKL | ecosystem: Environmental > Aquatic > Non-marine Saline and Alkaline > Saline | place... | reverse complement strand
TGAAACAATCAGGTATGATGATGGTATAAACGCTGATGCAATTGGCCTTACAGCCGGTGGAACCTTCCAGGTATCTGCTTACTGGCCTGCTTCAAGCATGGGAGCCTATGCAGGAATGCAGCTCAACCAGGTTGAATTATTCATCCAGGATGTACCTGATGTAGCTATCATGAAGATTTATGATGCCGGTACTGCAACCTCTCCCGGAGCCCTCTTACACGAGCAAACGCTTACTGTAACAGAACTATCATGGCAAATATTTGACCTGACTTCTCCTGTTGCAATATCCGGTGATGATATTTGGATTGGATATGAAGTAACACACGGTGCCGGAACCTTTATTTGCGGATGCGATGCCGGTCCTGCTGTTGCCGGGTTTGGCGATATGATCTCACAAGATGGTGGTGCCAGCTTCGAGTCCTTGGCGGGCTTAGGCCTTAACTTCAACTGGAACATTGTTGGATACCTTGGTGATGGAATACTATATACCAATGATGTTTCTGTACAATCGATAGTTGCTCCTGTTTCAGGCCTTGACCTGACTGCAACCGAAGCGATTGTAATTAAGATAAAAAATCATGGAACTGCAAGCCAGTCCAATATTCCTTACGATGTAATCTGGGATGGCGGAAGCTACAGTGGTTCATTAGCCGGTCCTTTGGCCAGTGGTGCTGATGTGGAAATTACACTTCCTGTAACTGCTGATCTTTCGGCTTATGGCGACTATGCCTTTGAAGCTTGTACTGATCTTGCTGGTGACGAAAATCCAGGCAACGACTGTAAAGCAATTACTGTAACCAATTCTGAGCCTACCCTTTGTATCGATGGACTTTATACCTCAGGTTGCGACGTTGGTGATGGACTTACTGCATGGGAATTTTCTGATGTAAGTGTGCCAACTATTTTATGTGATGGTTCACCTTACACCTGGTACCACGACTATACAGCTATGACCCATACACTGGCAGCCGGTACTACTTACCCATTGGTTGCAACAGCTGGTTATGCCGATACTTACTTAGATGTATGGATTGATTTCAACGATGACCTTTTCTGCGATGACAATGAGTTAATCCTCAACGATGCTTCATTGGCAGTTGCAGCTACACCTTATACATTTGATGTAACTATTCCAGCAGGTGCTGCGGATGGTATGCACGTATTGAGGTACAGGACCAACTGGAATGCTGTCGTACCTGGTTCTTGCGATCCATTGACCTATGGTATGGTGAGCGACTTTATGGCTCAAGTTGGTGGTGGTACTGGTGACGATTGGCTGTCAGCTTCTCCGCTTATGGGTACTGTTGTACCAGCAGGAAGCGAAGCGATTACGCTTGGTTTTGATGCTGCTGGCATGGATGCAGGTGCTTATTATGCTGACCTCATCATTACCAACAACTCGGCTACAACTCCGGTTATGGTTACTGTTGAAATGATCGTTGGTGTTATTGAAGAACCAACCATCAATATCAACCCAATGTCACTTACTGAAGTACATCCAGAACAAACACAGACAACACAGCAACTAACTGTTAAGAACCTTGGAGAAGAAACATTAACATTTGATGCTGCGGTATTTATTACAAATCCTGGTCCTGATGTAGTGATTGATCCTGAAGTTTATGCAGCCGCATTTGCAGCTCGTCAGGCCTTAGAAGGTCATTCAGGAACATCAGAACGTGCCCCTGGTACTACAGCCGGTGAAATTCAATATACCGATGATCCATTCGATCTGCAATTTGAATATCCAGCTGTTGATGCAACTGGTGAAGCAGGTATTGAATCTGATGGTGACTATATCTACACTACCCTGTGGAATGGTACCCAATTCGTTAAGTATGAATTAAACGGAACATATGTTGAAACTTTCTCTTGTGGAAGTGCAGCAGCCTTGCGCGACCTTGCTTACGACGGAACCTATTTCTACGGAGGTGCAGCAGCTACTACCGTATTCGAAATGGACTTCAGTTCACAAACACTGGTTAGTACATTTACTGCCCCTGTAGCTTGTCGTGCTATTGCTTATGATGATGGTGAAGACGGATTCTGGGCCAACAACTGGTCAGATTCACCAACATTGTTCGACCGTAGTGGTGCTACACTCAATTCATTTGCCATTGGTGGTGACGAGAGTTTCTATGGAATGGCATGGATGGATAACAATGAAGGTACAGGCCTGTGGGCTTATGCCCAAAAAGTTGGGACCAGCCAAAACATGCTGTATCTGTATGATGTATCATCAGGTACTATTTTGAATGAGTTTGATATGCTGACTATTCTTAGCCTTCCTGTTGCCGGTACTGATATTGCCGGTGGTTTGTATATGCAAGAAGATATTGTAGAAGGTTACTGGACACTGGGTGGTATTGTACAGAACATCTGCCTCTGGGGTGTTGAAATGGGTGAAACCGATTACGTACCATTAGATAATGACGTAAGCATGTCATCTATTGTTGAACCTAATTCAGGTCTTGATTTAACAGCCACTGAGCCTATCACTGTTAAAGTGAAGAACAATGGTTTGAACAGCCAGACTGATATCCCTGTTGAAGTAACATGGGATGGCGGAAGCTGGAGTGGCGTTGTTCCCGGAACATTGGCTACCGACGAAACTGCAGAATTTACACTTCCTGTAACTGCTGACCTTTCAGCTTATGGTGAGTATGGCTTCGAAGCATGCACAATGCTTGCAGGTGACGAGAATCCTGACAACGACTGTAAATCAAAAACTGTTGTTAACGAGGCGCCAAGTCTATGTCTTGAAGGTCTTTATACTTCAGGTTGTTCATTTGGTGATGGCCTGATTTCATGGGATCTTGCGAACATCAATGTTCCTGTTATCGAGTGTGGTAATGGCGATCCTTATGATTGGTACCATGACTTCCAGGATATGGTCCACGAATTTGAGGCAGGTACTACCTACACCCTTACAGTTCAGTGTGGATATGCCAGTACATTCCTTGATGTATGGATTGACCTTAATGATGACCTGTATTGCAGCGACGATGAGCTGATCTTAAACGATGCTTCATTGCCTACTGTAGGTGTTGATTATACTTTTGATATCGTAATACCTGCTGCAGCCACTGATGGACAGCATGTAATGAGGTACAGGACTAACTGGACAGCAGTTGTAACTGAGTCATGCGAAGTTTTATCTTATGGAAACATGTGTGACTTTACTGCACAAATTGGTGGTGGTGCTCCATGGCTCACTGCTGCTCCGCTTACAGGTTCATTGGAGCAAAATGAAACCATGATCATTGACGTTACCTTCACTTCAACTAATCTTCAGGCTGGTGTTTACACAGGTGGACTTACCTTCACCAGTAACGATCCCAACAACCCAACTGTTAACGTACCGGTTACATTGACTGTTGGTGGTGTTAATCCTCCTGAAATCGTGGTTAACCCTGACGAATTCCTCTTTGAAATGGAACCAATGAATCAAGAAATTCAGGTTATGGAAGTACATAACATGGGTGACGAAGACCTTGTTTATTCATTGAGTATTGTTTATGATGCGGATGTTGCTGGAACTCCTGTACCACTGGAACGCCCTGCGAACTTCAATATTACCAACTGTGAAGTTGCACCAGGTACTTATGCCGGCCCTGTTCAATATACTGATGATCCTTTCGATCTGCAATTCGAATATGCTTGTGCAGATGCTACCGGTGAAGCAGGTGTTGAATCAGATGGTAACTATATCTACACTACACTGTGGAATGGTACCCAGTTTGTGAAGTATGAATTGGACGGAACTTATGTTGAAACTTTCGCTTGCGGAAGTGCAGCAGCAATCCGCGACCTTGCATACGATGGTATGTATTTCTATGGTGGTGCAGCCTCTACTACTGTATTTGAAATGGACTTTGATAACCAAACTGTTATCAGTACAATTTCAGCTCCTGTAGCTACACGTGCTATTGCCTACGATCCAATTGAAGATGGTTTCTGGGCCAACAACTGGTCAGATTCACCAACATTGTACGACCGTACTGGTTCTACACTGAATTCATTTGCCATCGGTGGCGACGAAAGCTTCTATGGCTTTGCCTTTATGTACAATGACGAAGGTACAGGACTGTGGGGTTACAGCCAGAAAGTTGGTACCAGCCAGAACATGTTGTACCTCTACGATGTATCTAATGGTTCACTCATGGATGAGTTTGACATGCTGAGCATTCTTACCCTCCCAACTCCTGGTACTGATATCGGTGGTGGTTTGTACATGCACGAGAACATCGTTCCCGGTACATGGACACTTGGTGGTATTGTTCAGAACATTTGTATCTGGGGTGTTGAAATGGGTGCAGCTGAAGGTCCAGTATTGTGGCTTTCTGTTGATCCTATGTCAGGCACAGTTGCAGGTGGTGACATGGATGAAGTTGATGTTACTGTTGATACTGATGATTTACCAGAGGGTATCTTGTATTATGCTACAATTAAAGTTGCTAGTAATGATCCTATGATTCCAATGGTTGATGTTCTTGTAACACTTGACCTTGACGTGGGAATTGGTGAGTACGAAGATGCTTACATCATGATGTATCCTAACCCAGCCAAGAACAATGTTAACGTTAGTGCCAACTATGAGTTGAATAACATAGTTGTAATTAACCAACTTGGACAGGTTGTAATTGATCAGCAGGTTAGCGGTAACGCAATATCTGTAAATACATCACAACTACAAAAAGGAATCTACTTCGTGAAGATTAAGTCCCAAGCGGGAGAATCTACACAAAAGTTGATCATCCAATAATCCTTCATTGGAATACAAATAAAAAGGGAGCCTTCGGGTTCCCTTTTTTTGTTTATCATCGAATTTAACGGATTAATCTAATTCTAATTAGGGGCTGCTTAGAAAGGCCTAATCCATTGGATTACCATAAGTTATTCCATAATATTTGATTCCTTGTGCAAGGTTTAGGAGGATGTTTGTTCAAAAACCTTGCAGCAAATATTTTGGTGCCCTGCACCTTTTTCCCAATTGCCGGATAAAATTCTACAAAGATTACCGGTGCTCCGCACCTGAAAGATAAGCCACAGAGTGGCGATAATCTTTGTAGAAACATCAATTAGAATTGATATGGGAGGTGCAGCCCGCCTTGCCGTCGAGGCAGGCGCACCGAAATATTATTTTCTGAGTTTTTCAGCAAGCCCTAATTAGGCTCTTAAAAAGCAACTATTGCTAACATGTTAACGATATTTTGTTGGTCTTTTTTCCCGCGAAGCGGTTTTAATTTTCCATATTGTGGTGCAATGCACAAATTTGCACACCAGCAAATTTTCAAATTGATGTAGCACCTTTAAACCTTATTCCCCCTATTTCCCCTAAGCTGGACGAGCCCCGCCTGCCATAGCGAAGCGGCGGGCAGGACAGGACCAAACAGGATTTGAACTATTTTTACCGACCAGATTTCCATTTATTGATTTCTGATTGGCGATTAATGATTGCAGATTTTTGATTTGAAAACGTCTTCTTACATCTTAAATCAAATATCTACAATAGCACGACCCGTACCGGGTTGTAAAAAAATGTTTTTTGTCAGTAACTTGGAGACCAAGAGGTACATTTTCCGAAGCACCTCAATGAAGAAAATAGGACGAAGAAGTACTGTTCAGCCTCTGTATTTTCGCACTGAAAACTACACTATACCTATTCACCTTTCAAAATCATATGTGCTTGATTTTGATTTTTCGAAAAACTATATGCAACCTTTTCCACATCTTTGCATCTACTTACTGAAAAGGCATGAACGATAAAGCATTAGTCAAGGCATGTGTAAAAGGGGATACCGCTGCAATGAAGACCTTGTATGAGAGGTTTTATGCGCTGATGCTGGGTGTATGCCAACGATACGTTTATAACAAAGCTGATGCTGAAGATTTTGTTCAGGAGGGTTTTATTAAGGTATTTAATGGTCTTGGATCATTCAAAAGTGCCGGCAGCCTCGAGGGTTGGGTAAAACGTGTGATGGTAAACAATGTGTTGATGCAACTGCGGAAGACGAAAAAAGAGTTTGCTTTTGACGATATGGATACTGTTGTTGATGATAGCCCTGAAGGACTTGAAGATACTCCGCTTACCGATGAAGAACAAATCAGGAGTGAGGACATTCCCCGGGAAGTATTGTTGGAAATTATGCATTCACTTCCCTCAGGATATAGCAGGGTGTTGAACATGTATGTGATCGATAAATACAAACACCGCGAGATTGCAAAGATTTTGAACATCAGCGAAGGAACCTCTAAGTCACAACTCAACAGGGCAAGGAAATTAATGAAACAGAGGTTGCTTGAGTTTGTGCTTGATAAAAAAGAAGTGCAGGAAAGGTCTTGATAAAATATTTATAGACTCACGCCTGGAGGAGTTTTGGGGAGCTTCAGCGTAGCGAAAGATTATTTCTGCGATTTTTACGGAAGATCAATTAAAATTGGATGACAAAAGAAGATAAATATATGGATGAAATGCTCGAAAGGCTCAATGACTATAAACCGTCTGTTGAGCCCGACTGGGATGTATTTTATCGAAAGAATAAGAAAAATATTTCTGTTAAGAAAAGTAAGGGCGTCGTTTCTAAAACTGTTGTCCGCCTTACATTACTGGTGATTGCGATAGCAGCAGTGTTCACAGGTGGGTACTTCTACATGCAATCAACATCAACGACTGAAGACATTAACGTGGAAGATAAAACTGAAATGCCCCTCATTGAAAATGAAATAAACAATGATTTGCAAATAGTAAATCCGGCAACAACAGTGCCTGATCAGCATATTGAAATTGTCCCACAAAGCACATTGCCTATTGATAATTCCAATGCAGGTGGCATCGAAACAATTTCCAACAATCCTGGTAAAGTGCTTGAGCAATCTCAATTACCCGCCAACAATACAGACAATGGGCAAACAATAATTATAGAGCCGATTAAAACAAATGCCCCGGTTAAAAAAGATACCATGACCGAAGAACCGGTGATAATCAAAAAAATTGTTATTATTAAAGATACTATTCGAGTAACTCAGCCTATTAAAAAGGAAAAATTGCCATAAAGGCCATCAACTGACAGAATATAGATTAATTTTGTTTGGATACTTTAAAAGTAAAAAAACAAGGTGGATAAACTTGGATCACTCATTACACTCATCTTTTTTTCGATATTAAGCTTGCCATCGTTTGCTGGTGTAAGCTCGGTAGATAAGCTTGCGCTCAGGCCTGAAAATACTGAAACCAGGTTCAGGGCCGATACCATTTTTCAGATCGACACTGTTTATCAATACGAAATAATTTACGATACCCTTTATTATTTCGATTCTATTCCACAAAGCGATACGCTGATGTTACACGAAACAATCATCGAAAATACTGATAGTACAGTAATTGTTAACGCGCTTGTAAATTTTAAAATCATCGAAAGTAAGCGTGTATTCACAAGCAATAACCAGGAAATTCTTAACAATAGCCTCCGGGACTTTGGAGATGATGCCCGGGCAAAGCAGGACGAAGGTACCATCGAATTAAATGCTTTGGATGCGGCCGGCGAAAACACTGATGGTTCCTCCAAGGTTCAGGTAAGTAAGGATGTTCCGCTTGAAACAAGTGCAATATTTACGCGACTGGCACGGGATACAATTTACAGGTGGGATACGATTGTAAACTACGAAGCAAGGTTTGATACCATAGTTTTCGAAAGCCAAACCCGTTCCGATACATCAATTTCTAATTTCACTGAATACGAAAAATATGGCCGCACTGTGTTGGCAAAGGAAGTGGTGAATGTAAAAGTTGTGCAAAAGGAAAATTTGTTTGTCGAAAAACCACAGCAGAATACAAGTCCAGGGCAAGGGAGCAGTCCCGGTAGAAGCGAAAACAAGAATTATCATAGTACAGCCATTTCAAATAGCAAGCGTTTTAAACGCGATATGAAACATGCTTCGCGCTCATATCAAAACGATAAAAGTGCAAATTATACGACCTATCTTAAACTGGGTGCCGGATTTTTTAATCCTGAAATAAACTTTAGTGCCGAAAATGAAGATGCTGAAAGTACCGTTAAAAGCCTGAACGAAAACACCCAAAGCGAAGCATCGTATGCTGTCTCATTAAGTTACAGTTATTTTAGGAATAAATGGGGCTTCGAAACCGGGTTGGGATTGAGTAAGCAAAACTATAACTGTGGGCATCAATTTCAAGTGGAGGAAATTGATACCTCTTTTTATTGGGAATATTATGAAAAAGAGGACTTCCTGTACGACACTACCTGGTACATCAATATTGATACACTGTTGCAAACCGGCGATACTTTGTTTGTTCCAAACGTCGATTCAACAATGATTTGGGTAAACGATTCAATTTACCAGGAGAAATATGATACTTCGTATTCGACCCACAATGGACGATCAAACTTTTCATTTTCCTATCTCGAAATCCCCATAATTGGGAAATACTCACTCATCGAGAAAAAGGTATTCCTGAGATTGGCAGTGGGTGTTATCCCAACATTTTTAATTGCAAAATCTGGCAGCATTGCAATATCAGAGGCAAATGGATTGATAGAAGTTAACGACATAACTTTCGACTATGGCTTTAGTCTTTCGGCCTATGGATCCTTTGTTTTGGGATACAACTTCACGAATAGTTGGGCGCTTTATGTGGAGCCCTTCATCAAACAAAATTTGTTTTCGGCCATGCGAAACGATGACTTTTTAATAAAAACCAACGCATGGGGAATTCAGATTGGGATTACTTATCGACTATTTTCATTTAGCAATTAACCATTAACGATTCACTATTCACTATTCACAATTCACAATTCACTATTCACAATTCACTATTCACTATTCACTATTCACTATTCACTATTCACACCTGCACATGATGTTTAAAATGATAATGCCCATATTGTTTGCACTGTTTTCCCTACTTTACTTCAGCACCACTGCCCAAACATTCAACATTGATGGCTATGTATTATTGGAAAAAAACTTGCAGGCTGTCGAGAACCAGGTAGTAGAAATTTATGATGAGCATGGCGAGATGCTTGGCTGGTTTTTTACAAATGGCCGTGGATTGTATTCCGGGGATTTTGATACTTTTCCGGATTCAACATCTTATGTAGTGGTTGAATTGTGGAGGATCTGTAATGATACCCCGATTTTTTATAGCCAGCAAATCGAGTTGAATCAACTATATCTTACAGCCAGTTTTATGGTGTGCAAAGACCAGGAATGCCATGCACAATTTAATGTTGAGCAATCCCAACTTGATGAATTGGAATTTCAATTTACCGATGTCTCGCAAGGAGATATTACAAACTGGCACTGGGATTTTGGTGATGGGAATTTTTCGACTCTGCAAAACCCGGTGCATGTTTATCAGCAGGAATCGCACTACCAGGTTAAACTTACGGTTTCAGGAATAAATTGTAACGATCAGCGGCACAGGGGTGTTTTTGCCTTTTACCGCGATTGCCTGTCAAAATTTTCCTGGGAGCAGATCAATCAGGAAGAAGAAATGATTGTTCATTTTATGGATGAATCAATAGGAGCTGCCATTACCTGGAACTGGGATTTTGGTGATGGAGCTATATCCGACGAACAAAATCCAACGCATCAGTTTAATTCACCCGGTGAATACGAAATTGAGCTTACTATTTTCCAGCCGGGATGCTGGAGTTCCACCAGGAATTTCATTCGTGTAAATCCCTTGCCTCAATGTTATGCTCATTTTGTTGGCAAGCAGATTGTTTCAGAAAATTACGAAATGGCATTTACTGACATCTCAATCAGTGATTCAATTACATCGTGGTTTTGGAATTTTGGTGATGGCTATGAAAGTAACAAACAAAATCCTGTCCATATTTATGAAGAGCCGGGCAATTATGATGTATCACTAACCATTAATAATAGCAATTGTGCTGATACTTTTAGTCGTATGATGAAAGTTGTGGGCAGTGAAGATTGTACGGCCAACTTTGAAATCACTCAAGTCGATCCCTCAATCCCTGAACTTGTTTTCGAAAATCTTTCCCCTGCAGATAGCCTGCTCTATTTTTGGGATTTTGGTGATGGAGTGTTATCAAATGAGTTTTCGCCATCACATCTCTATGATGATTTTGGTAATTACAATGTGAGCCTTAAAATATTGGGATATGGATGTGCCGATTCCATAGCACAGCTTATCGAACTGCTTGAACCATTGTATTGCAAGGCAGAATTTGATTTTGAGCAAAGTTTCCCGCAAAGCAAGACAGTCAGTTTTATCAACCAATCAATGGGCAATGAAATTTCTTCTGTTTGGGATTTTGGTGATGGCAACTCCTCTACACAGCCTGACCCACAGCATGAATATCAGGTGGCCGGCCAGTACCAGGTGCAATTGATGATCACTACCTCCGATCAATGCACTGATTCAGTGACTCAACTTATCGAAATTTTACCACCTTTAACAATCTTGGGAAATGTTTGGGCAGGCGAGGGCCTTTTGGGTTTTGGAAGTGTTCTATTATATAAAGGTGTAGTTGGGTCGGAAATTGAATTGTACAGTCAGGCCGAATTATCGGATGGTTCATTTGTTTTTGCGGAGTTAACACCCGGAATTTATTTTCTGCAGGCCATCCCATTGTTTGATTTCCCATTTCCAACCATACCCAATTATCTCCCTACTTACTTGCAGCAAATCACAAAATGGCAGGAGGCCCTTCAAATAAATACGGATAACATCCCAGATGTTATCCATTTGCAACTACTGCAGTACAACGAATTTTTTGATGGAAAGGCCTCACTGAAAGGCAGCGTTATCCAGGAACAGAAAAATATCGATATCCCTCTGATTATTTACCTTACTGATGATACAGATCAAATCAGGGATTTTAGATTAGTTGAAGAGGACAATACATTTGAATTTCTCAATATCCCTTATGGTTATTACAAAGTTTATCCCGAAAAAGTCGGTAAGTCGGGGCAGCCCTTTTCACTTGAATTGAATGAAGACTACCCAGAAATGGACAACCTTATCTTTATCGAAAATCCCGAGCTTATCTATCCTGATCTCACTGGAATTGATGAATTATCAAATTATTTCTTGACTATAAGTCCTAACCCTGCCAGCAACAGGATTAGTGTTTCGTTTTCTGAAAGGCTGCTTGACAGCAATTTAAAACTTATGATTTATGGCCAAAATGGCTTATCGTCGGCAGTACCAGTCAAGAACATGTGTCATGCAGATTTTGATATTAGCGATTTGCCACAAGGCGTTTATGTATTGGAGTTGATGAACTTAAATGTCAAAATTCACCGTAAATTAATTATCTGCCATTAATATTCGATTATTAATGCAACCATTAGCTCATTTTGCATCTTATCAATGAAATATGAATTTATTAATGATAACTAAAACTAAAACTAAAAAGAACTAATTATGAAAAAAGGATTTCTACACTTAATGCTTGTAACCTTGTTTTTTATAGGAGTACAACAATTGCATGCCTACGATTTCACACTCAGTGGTCAGGTTTTGCAAAATGAAGCCCAAATTCCGGCAGCCAATGTGATGGTAAAATTACATATCCAGGAGGCATGGATCATGGAAGTTACCCAGACCGATGACAATGGTGATTATGCGATTACCGTTGAGATTGAAGAAGGCGACAGTATTTTCACCTATAGTGCCAGGGTTTTTGACAACTGCCTCGGTGAGTGTATTGATAAGACCGGTGAAGTTGTACCGGAAGGAGCAGTTGAGGATTTTTTAATTTGTGAAGGTTACGTACCCGGTTGTGAAGCAGCTTTCGATTTCTGGCCGACCTTTCAAAACCCAATGAATGTTCATTTTATCGATCAGTCCGACTTCCAGCCCGGCACATGGTATTGGGAATTTGGCGATGGCGGGACATCAGGCGAAAAAAATCCATTCCACGAATATGTTGAAGGTGGCGAGTATGAAGTATCGCTCACCATCAATGGTGCCGACTCAACATGCTTTGAAACTATCATCCAACTTGTAGTTGTTGAAGGATTCCAGTTTGGTTGCGAAGCCGCCTTTGATTTCTGGCCAACCTGGCAAAACCCAATGAATGTTCATTTCATCGATCAGTCCGACTTCCAGCCCGGCACATGGTACTGGGAATTTGGTGATGGCGGAACTTCTGAAGAAAAAAATCCTTTCCACGAATATGTTGAAGGTGGAGAATATGAAGTTTCATTGACCATCAATGGTGCCGACTCAACATGCTTTGAAACCATCACACAACTTGTAGTTGTTGAAGGATTCCAGTTTGGATGCGAGGCAGCATTCGATTTCTGGCCCACCTGGCAAAACCCAATGAACATACATTTCATCGATCAGTCCGACTTCCAGCCCGGCACATGGTATTGGGAATTTGGTGACGGCGGAACTTCTGAAGAAAAAAATCCTTTCCACGAATATGTTGAAGGTGGGGAATATGAAGTATCACTCACCATCAATGGTGCCGACTCAACATGCATTGAAACAATCACCCAACTTGTAGTTGTTGAAGGATTTCAGTTTGGATGCGAAGCTGCCTTTGATTTCTGGCCCACCTGGCAAAACCCAATGAATATTCATTTCATCGATCAGTCCGACTTCCAGCCCGGCACATGGTATTGGGAATTTGGTGATGGCGGGACTTCTGATGAAAAAAATCCTTTCCACGAATATGTTGAAGGTGGGGAATATGAAGTTTCATTGACCATCAATGGTGCCGACTCAACATGCTTTGAAACCATCACCCAACTTGTAATTGTTGAAGATATGACCATGAATTGCACCGCCAATTTTTGGTGGCATCACAATTGTCAGAGCAATAATCCGCTCGAAATCAAATTCATGAATAATTCTTACGCATATGGCCCAATTATTTCATTTGCATGGGATTTTGGTGACGGAACGACATCAGATGAAGAAGACCCCATTCACCTTTATGCTGACTTCGGATTATTTGATGTTTCTCTTACCATTGAAACTGAAAGTGGCTGTACCGATGAAGTAACTTATGAAGTGATGGTCATGGACTGGACCCAGGACTGCCTGGCCATTTTTGTTCCATACATCAGCGAAGAAAATCCATGGGAAGTTTATTTTGAAGATTATTCAATTGGCGAAATCACTGATTGGTATTGGGAGTTTGGTGATGGAGAAATAAGCGATGAACAAAATCCAACACATCAGTACGCTGAAGCTGCACTTTATTCTGCATCGTTAACAATTACAACCTATGATTGTACCAGCACTTTCTATTATGATATCGATCTGGTTAATGGTACGGTGGCTTATAGCCCGGGACCAACAACCGGTGTTGTTGAACAGGATGCACTTGAATTGACTATTTATCCGAATCCCGTGCAGGATGTATTAAACCTTCAGTTCAATGTTTCAACAGAGCTTGAGGTACAAATTGTTAATATTTCGGGGCAACTGCTGATTACATCTACCCACCGGTCGATTGATGTAAGTTCACTTTCGCAAGGTGTTTATTTTGTGAAAATAATGAATAACGGACAGACAACTATAAAGAAGTTTGTAAAATAAATGCAATTAGATTTTAAACAATTAAGGGCTGCCCATTCAATGGGTAGCCCTTTCTTCGTTAAATTATTTTGTTGGCCGGTACTATTTGAACGGGTTTAAAATCCGGAGTCTATTTTCAATCAGCTGATTGTGGTGTAAGTCTTCAGAATATATATTCGATTAACAATATTCTGTGCATATCTGAGAAATCTGTGGCCTATAAACAAAAAAAAAGGTCACCTAATTGGTGACCCTTTTTCTGGATGATTATTCTATATGTCAATTATGAGCCTAAAGCAAAACGGTAAAATTCAGTAACGGTAAGATCTTTGTCAGTATCTTGAAGGTACTGCTTAACAGTTACTTTTCCATCTTTAATGAATTCCTGGTTGACAAGGGTATTTTCTTTGAAGAATTTACCAAGTCTTCCCTGTGCAATCTTATCCAGCATTGCTTCTGGTTTGCCTTCTTGACGGGCTAATTCTTTGCCAACTTCCAATTCCCTGTCGATGGTTTCTTTCGAAACATTTTCTTTATCGATAGCGATTGGGTTCATCGCTGCAATTTGCATTGCGATGTCGTGTCCTTTTTCGTCAATGTCAGCAATATTTTTATTGAAGGCAACCAATGTCCCAATTTTATTTCCAATATGGTTGTAGCCATAAACCTTAGGGGCTGCAATGGTAGCAAAAGTATCAAATTCCATTTTTTCGCCTGTCTTACCAACGAGTTCAGCCAATGCATCAGTTACAGTAACGTTTCCTAATTTCAGGCTTGTCATTTCTGCAAGATTTGCAGGTTTGTTTTCCAGTGCCAGGTCAGCAAGGCCAGTTACAAAGTTGATGAATTCTTCACCTTTTGCAACAAAGTCAGTTTCGCAGTTTACCATTAACACTACACCAAAGGTCTTGTCTTCGGTAGTTTTTGCGATAACATAGCCTTCGGTAGCGTCTTTGTCAGCCCTTTTAGCAGCTACTTTTGCACCTTTCTTGCGGAGGAAGTCGATTGCTTTTTCAAAATCACCGTCGTTTTCCTGTAATGCTTTCTTACAGTCCATCATTCCGGCGCCGGTTTGTTTACGGAGTTTTGCAACTTCAGCAGCAGTGATATTTGCCATTTTTATAAATATTTAAAAGTTATGGAATTATTTTTCTGTTAATAAAAAAGAGACTCAGAAAGCATATTCATCATCTCTTTTGTAAGATATTATTATTTTAAAATTGAAGGGGGGTATTATTTCCTGATAGCAGCACCTTTGCGGGGCCTTCTTGGCGTATCTTTTTTCTCTCCTGAATCCTTCAACTTCTTAAGCTCCTCTTTTTTCGCATTCTTCGCAGTGTCCTCTTCATTCAAATCCAACTCCAGCTCTTCTTTGCTGCGTGTTTTGATTTTGGCGGCTTCTTCCTTTTCGCGTTCATCTTCTTTGTCGCGTCTGTCCTTATCGACTTTTCTTTCCATCAAACCTTCTTCAACTGCTTTGGTAACAATATCCAAGATCAATGAAATTGATTTTGAAGCATCATCGTTAGCAGGAATTGGAAAGTCAACAGCTTTAGGATCTGAATTGGTATCAACGATAGCAAAAGTTGGAATGTTTAATTTCTTTGCTTCTGCTACGGCAATATGCTCTTTCAGGATATCAACAATAAACAACGCTGATGGAAGACGGTTCAGGTCAGAAATACTACCCAATTGCTTCTCGAGTTTTGCACGTTCACGTGTGAGCTGCAATCTTTCCCTTTTCGAAATGTTCGTGTAGCTTTGCTCGGTCATCATCTTATCGATGGTTGACATTTTACGGACCGCTTTGCGGATAGTAGCAAAGTTGGTAAGCATACCACCAGGCCAGCGCTCAGTTACGTAAGGCATTCCAACGGCTTTGCTTTTGGCAGAAACAATTTCTTTGGCTTGCTTTTTAGTTGCAACAAAAAGGATTTTTTTTCCTGAGCGTGCAATTTGTTTCATCGCGGAAGCGGCTTCTTCTATTTTCGCTGCTGTTTTGTAAAGGTCGATAATGTGAATTCCGTTGCGCTCCATAAAAATGTATGGGGCCATGTTGGGGTTCCATTTTCTTTTCAGGTGGCCAAAGTGGACACCTGCATCCAGTAATTGTTCGAAATTTGTTCTTGGCATTTAAATATAATTTTATGTTTACATTCTGATTTAGCAACCCACAAGTAGCTCGGTTTAATCCGAAGTCTTACAGGTTTAGATACTAAACATCCTAATGTTCCGGTATTAACGCTTACTAAATTGGAATTTTTTACGGGCTTTCTTTTGTCCCGGCTTTTTACGTTCAACCATTCTTGGGTCTCTGCGCATAAGTCCATTCGCTTTTAATACAGGACGATACTCTTCATCAATCTTCACAAGTGCCCTTGCAATTCCAAGGCGGAGAGCCTCAGCTTGTCCGTTGGTTCCACCGCCATCAAGCAAAGCAACTACATCATATTTATCGATGTTGTCGGTTAGGTTGAGCGGTTGACGAACTACATATTGAAGTGTAGCAAGAGGAAAATAATTTTCAACATCCCTTTTATTCACTTTGATGCTGCCATTGCCGGGTGTGAGGTAAACACGTGCAACAGCTTTTTTCCTTCTGCCTAAAGCATTAATAACATCCATCGCTTATTTAATTTCGTTTAAGTTTATTTTCTTGGGTTTTTGCGCTTCTTGATTGTGCTCAGGGCCTGCATAAACAAACATATTCCTGAATAAATCACTTCCGAGCCTGTTTTTTGGGAGCATGCCTTTTACAGCCTTTTCAACCATAGCTATCGGGTTCTTTTGCATGAGTTGTTCAGCAGTTAATGACCTTTGTCCACCAGGGTAACCTGAATGGCGGATGTATTGTTTATCCGACATCTTATTTCCGGTCAACCGCACTTTCTCAGCGTTGATGATCACAACATTGTCTCCACAATCAGCATGGGGAGTAAAGCTGGGCTTTAATTTTCCCCTGAGGACCAAGGCAACTTTTGATGCCAGACGTCCCAAAATTTCGTTTTCCGCATCCACAAGGATCCATTCTTTAATAATGGTCTCTTTATTGGCACTTACGGTTTTATAACTTAAGGTATCCATTTATTTATCAGTTGTTTCTGTTCAAATACGTAAACCCCCCTGAAAAAGGGGCTGCAAAAGTAGAATTATTTTTTTATTTAACAAACAAACTTCTAAATAAAAATGTATTTCGCAGAGCTACACATACTTGCTCTTTAGGGGTTAAACCTGAATTATTCATGAAAACTGATAGTATAAATATAAATAGCCCCGTCCTTTTGCCATAGGCATCCCTTTGGGAAGGTCGGGGTCTATGATTGACACCAGATACCCTCCCTTGAAAATTTGAAAAAGTTTAAAAATAAAAAATAAACTTTTTCAAATTTTCAAGGGGCGTTATGTAGCTTATTTAAATCCCCGCCTTATGCCATAGGCATCCCTTTGGGAAAAGACGGGGCTATTGATCCGAAAGCATTATTTATTCATGAATTAATCAGGTAAAATCTTTTGCTGTATTAAATGGTTTAAATTGCGCATTTATTTTTAAGTTTGCTTAAAAATTATGCCATGGCTTCAATTTCAGTAGAGGATTTTTTAAAGAACGTTTATGCGCTTAATAGTGTTGGTTTGCAAGCATCAAGCTCGGTCCTGGCCAAAAGGTTAAAGGTGTCTAATGCCGCTGTTACCGATATGTCGAAAAAACTGGCAGAACAGGGGCTCGTCATTTATCAGAAATATAGGGCTATTCAAATGACTTCCGAAGGGGAAAGCATTGCTCTTGATGTTATCAGACGGCATCGCCTGTGGGAATTGTTCTTAAACAAAATATTGGATATTCCCTGGGAAAAGGTACATGATGAGGCTGAAATGCTCGAACATCAAACCTCTGACTACCTCATCGATAAAATAGATAGCTTTCTTGGTTTTCCGCGGGTCGATCCCCATGGTGATCCAATTCCTGACCAATCTGGCTTTATTCCTGAGAATAATTATGTGAAATTATCGGAATTTATTAGCCCGGCGAAATTGGCTGTCAGGCGGATTCTGGATTACGACGGGAAGACCATACGATTTGTTAATGATGCCGGATTGTCCTTAGATATGGAATTCGATTTTATAGAGAACCGTAAAAAAGATAAAGTGTTTTTGATCGACATAGGTGATAAACCTGTTTTGGTGCCTTTGGAAATAGCCAGCAACATATTTGTTGAAATCGCTATGTAATGTTAAAAGATTTTAAAAAAGTTAAGCTTACTTAAAAATAATTTGGTGGTTTGTTTACTAGAACTAATTTTGTAGAAAATTTAAACTCGCATATAATTATTAACGAACTATGAAATCAATATTTCTTATATTAATGCTACTGTTGCTAACACCACTATTTATGGTGGCTCAAGAGGATGAAAGACCCGATTTGATCACTGACAGACCGGACCTTACCGAATCAGCCTCAATTGTACCTAAAGGTGCTTTGCAGATTGAAACAGGATTTGTGTTTGAGGGCGATAAATCCGGTGGTTTTAAGGAAACCAATTTTGGATTGTTTACTACCCTGTTGCGTTATGGAGTGAATGAATTTTTTGAATTGCGCTTGGGATCAGCATTAAATATGAAAACGACAGAGACTGGCGGGGAATCCTCCAGCATTTTTGGGGTGAGCTATGTTGATGTGGGGATGAAATTGAAAATGGTTGAAGGGGATGGCCTGAAACCACAAATTGCATTTCTCACAATGGTTATTATTCCAAAGTCGGGCGAGGAAGATTATTCCCCACAATATTTAACACCAAGCATGGCACTGGCTTTTTCGCAGGATTTGTCAAAGAGATTTTCGCTAGGCTATAACATAGGTGCCGTTTGGAATGGCTTAACAGCCAAACCCGCGGCAAAATATTCGGTGGCACTTGCATTCGGCCTGATAGAAAAACTTGGAAGTTTTGTCGAAATTTACGGTTATTTCCCGCAGGATGAGCTGGGCATTAATATTTTCGATTTTGGCCTCACCTATTTAATAAGGCCGAACCTTCAGCTTGATGCTTCAGCAGGTTTCGGACTGTCGGAAGTTTCGCCGGATTATTTTGTAAATGCCGGAGTAAGCTGGAGAATTCCTCGCTAACTAATTTAATTAAACAACAATGAAGAAATTACACCTATTATTAATAGCATTCATTTTTCTTGCTTCTTGCGGACAAGTTGGACAGGATGGAAAGACACGGAATGAAAATGAAAAACTCAAGGTGGTTACCACAACCACTATGGTTACGGACTTGTTGACACAACTTGCAGGCAACAAAATTGAACTCAACGGACTCATGGGCCCGGGAGTTGACCCGCACCTTTACAAAGCCAGCGAGGGTGATGTTGCAAAATTATTCAATGCAGACATTATATTTTATAATGGCTTACACCTCGAAGGAAAGATGGTTGAAATTTTTGAGAAAATGCAGGAGCAAGGCAAGCATACCTTTGCTGTTGCCGAGGCTATTCCTGAATCTGATTTAATTACAGTGGACGCCTCTTCTTCTCACCACGACCCACATATCTGGTTCAGTGTTTCAAATTGGAAATTGGTGGCAAGCTATGTAACGCAACAACTGATTAAGCGTGATCAAAAGAACCTTGATTATTACGATGCCAATCTTAAAAAGTATCTTAGCGAACTGGAAAAACTTTCTGAGTTCAATATCGAAAAAATTGCCCAGGTACCAGATGCTAAACGGGTGTTGATTACTGCACACGATGCTTTTGAGTATTTTGGCCGTGAGTATGGTTTTGAGGTGGAAGGCCTTCAAGGGATAAGCACCGTTTCGGAAGCAGGTGCTGCAGATGTTAAGAATTTAGCTAATTTCATCGCAGAAAGAAAAATCCCTGCTTTGTTTATTGAGTCTTCGGTGCCGCATCGAAACATCGAAGCCCTTCAGGCTGCAGTTGAATCCCGTGGTTTTGATGTGAAAATAGGAGGGGAGTTGTTCTCGGATGCGCTTGGAAGTGCGGGCACAACCGAAGGGACTTACATAGGAATGTACAAGCACAATATGTCAACTATCAGTGATGCCTTGAAGTAATGAAGAAAAAGGGAAATAAGGGGTATAGGGTTTATAGGGGAAAAGGTGACTGACCTTAAATATAAAAATGAAATACTTAAATCACTAAACAAACACCAACCACCAACAAACACCAAATGCCGAAAAACTAGAAATCTTTGATTTCATTGTTTCTCGAGTCCCGGATTCACGAATCCGAGGATTCGGAACATCCTCGAAAAGTTACGAAAATTAAAAATTTTCTACTTTTCGGGACACAAACGCAAAACTCCAAACGCAAAACGCCAAACGAATAACCATGAACCCAAAACTTGCACTCGAAGTAAACGACCTGACTGTTGCATACAAATTCAAACCCGTATTGTGGGATATTGACCTTGATGTTCCCGAAGGAGTGATGATGGCCATTGTTGGGCC
>Ga0075120_10001275_pt1 | contig 20002 bp, 17 predicted proteins | sample AntAceMetag02UKL_FD_69792 | JGI IMG/M metagenome (GOLD analysis project Ga0075120, IMG submission 69792) | Saline lake microbial communities from Ace Lake, Antarctica - Antarctic Ace Lake Metagenome 02UKL | ecosystem: Environmental > Aquatic > Non-marine Saline and Alkaline > Saline | place... | reverse complement strand
CCTTTAAAATATTTGGATAACAGATAAAACAATCCAAAGTCCTGAATAATTACCCCATCGATACTTGTGTTAACCAGTTTGTTCAACAGCTTTATAAGGGCGGGTATTTCACTTCCCGTTATAATAATATTAAGGGTTAGAAAAACTTTGCAATTATTTCTATGAGCAAGATTTAAAACCCCGCTTAACTCTTCAAAATTTATATTTGTTGCCCGATTTCTGGCGTTGAATTTATTCAGACCGCAGTATATAGCATCCGCCCCTGCAGCAATTGCAGCTTTTATGGAATCAATATCTCCACCTGGAGCCAGCAATTCGATTTCTGTTGAACGGGTCTGCTCAAATCTTTTCACTTTCACACTAGTTTTCAACGATTCAAAATAGAGTTCTTCTTGAATCTGTTCTCCCAATTAGGTTCAGTCCACAAATAAAGAAGTTATCTTGAACTTTTCTACATCTATCAGCCCAAGATCTGTTACTTTTAATTTAGGAATGGCTGAAAGGCATAAAAAAGATAAAATCATAAACGGCGAGTCATGTGTTCCGCCCAAAGTTTTAACTTTTTGTTTCAGGTTTTTCAAATCTGCTGCGGTTTCTTCAAAACTTTTTGCTGATAACAGACCAGCAACCGGCAAAGGCAATTGGGCCACCAATTGACCTTTGTTGATCACAACAAGCCCGCCTTTTAATTTTTTTATCTGTTTAAAAGCCTCAAACATATCTGCATCATTGGTTCCAACAATAACAATATTATGGGAATCATGAGCTACTGTTGAACCGATGGCACCCTGTTTCAGCCCAAAGCCCCTTACAAAGGCCTTGCCCATCCTGCCTGTGGCTTTATGTCTTTCTATCACCACAATTTTGAGAATATCATCAATGGTGTTTGACTCAACAAACCCGTTTTTAACAATTGCCTTTGCAATGAATTCACCGGTCACAATTTGGTTTGGCAGAATATCGATAACACGGATTTTATTCCCTTTTGCAGGGATCCTTAATTGTTCCAGGCTTACATCATCCGGGTTCATTGCAGACCTCACTGTTGGCGGCATACTACCGGGAGACCAGCGCAATTTTTTATTTTTAAAAACCGGAATCCCTTTTTTATATACGGATTCAATTATGACATTTTTATAATCGGAAAGAAGAACAAAATCAGCCCAGTATCGCGGTTTTATGGCACCGACATTTTTAAGCCTGTAATGATTTGCAGTATTTATGGTGGCAAGCTGATATGCGGTAATAGGATCCAGCCCCAATGAAATGGCTTTTCTCAGTGAATGGTCGATATGGCCTTCTTCCAGCAGATCATCCGGATGTTTATCATCAGTGGCAAAGGAGAAATGCCATGAATTTTTTGGGGTAATCATCGGGATTAATTCTGCCAGATTGCGTTCTGAAGTCCCCTCCCGGATTAAAATATGCATGCCTTTGCGCATTTTCTCTTTTGCTTCTTCGGCTGTAGTTGATTCATGGTCACTGTCAATATTGGAAAACACATAGGCATTCAAACTTTTCCCACTGACACCGGGTGCGTGCCCATCCACTTTTTTCCATCTGGCGGCGGCAATGCGTTGATGGACTTCTTCATCGCCATTGATAACAGCTGGAAAATTCATTATTTCACCGATTCCGGCCACACATTCTTCCTGAATCATATAATCCAGCTCCCGGTGTGTGATTGAGGAACCTGATGTTTCAAAAGGCGTGGCCGGAATACTGGAAGGGAGCATGACAAACACATTCAAAGGTATCTGTCTGATGCTGTGCAGAACATAACGGATTCCATCCAATCCCAGTACATTGGCTATTTCATGAGGATCTATAACAACGGCCGTACTCCCCCGTTGGAGTATTGCCCGGGAAAATTCGGGCAAGGTGAGCATGGTACTTTCAAAATGAATATGTCCATCAATAAAACCGGGTGACATGAAAAGACCGTCCGCATCAATGACCTCTTTTGCCTCATAATCACCAAACCCAATAAATCTTCCGTCAATGACAGCCACATTTTCTTTGTGTATCTCACCGGACAGCACATTTATGACCTGAGCATTTTTGATTAACAGGTCTGCTTTGATCTCACCTCTGACTGCAGCCAGTTTCATTAAAAAGTTTCTCATATGGATTCTCTCTAATATGGTTGAAATACTAGAACAAATCTAGAATATTCTTAAGATCGTTTTTTCCTTCCGCTATTTCTTCTTTCGTCAGACCATCAAGCTCATGTGGAAACACCAGCCATTCATCAGTTGCGTGCGTGTAGTAATCGGGTTTGATATCTACTGCACGCATTGAAGGTTTGTACCAGGTACAGGCCACACGAATATCAGAAGGTGTATTTAGCCTGGATTGATTCTTTATCTGTTTTATCAATGCATCCACACTACGTCCGGAATCAAAGACATCATCAACGATGAGCAAGCCATCCTCTGCATTCGCATTTTCAATCAAATAATGTAAACCATGAACACGAATTTCCTTGGACTGTTGATTGATGCCGTAATAAGAAGATGTACGTACTGAAATATGGTCAGTACTCACACCTTTATATTCAAAATACTCCTGTACGGCAATACCAATGGGTGTGCCTCCTCGCCATATTCCAACGATGAACTGAGGACGAAAGCCATCAGCATAAATCTCATGAGCCAATTTAAAAGAACTTTCTAAAAGGTTCTGTGCATTGATATAAGTTTTCTTCATATATTGAATCCAGAGTTAAAAAATTAGAATTTAATGGCCGGCAAGCACTGATGTTCTTCAGAGATAGGGTCTGCTTTTGGTATAGTAAAAAAGGTTAAAGCTCCCGGGCCAGATTTTTAATATCTTCATGAACGGTGGGATGGTTTTCCATCTTACCTTTTTCATCGATTCCCCTATAACATAGATCCGCTTTGTATTGAATATCTGCGGCATCAAAAAAATACCGGGCAGTCAGCTTCATCCCGTCAAACAGATCTTTTCCACGGGTGGCGCCCACTGCCAGAAGCAATCCTTTTCGCTTGCGATCCTTAAATTCATCCATCCTAAGCCTGTATTTTCTTGACCATAACACCTGGATACGATCAATCAAGGCTTTCAAGGCTGCCGGGAAAGAATAAAAATAAACCGGAGAGCTGAGGACAATAATATCAGCCTTTATTATAGCCGGGAGAAAAATATGGGTAAAATCATCTTTAAAGATGCACACCCCTTTTGTTTCACAATTACCGCACCCTATGCAGGGGTTGATCTTGAGTTTAACCGCGTCCAATACCTGGGTGTCATATCCTTTGGCTTTCATTTCTTCCATGAAACAAGACATCAGATACTGAGAATTCCCTTTTTGGCGAGGGCTGCCGTTTATTCCAAGAACCAGCATAATTGATTACTCCACAATGCCCAATACTTGAACTTCAAAAACCAGGGTGGCTCCGGGCTTTATGAGAGATCCTGCTCCTCTGTCTCCATATGCCAGTTCAGGCGGAATATACAATTCCCACTTTGATCCCACCTTCATCATCTGCAGGGCTTCAATCCAGCCCTGAATCACACCACCCACCTGAAATGTTGCAGGATTGCCCCTGCGATATGAAGAATCAAACTCTGTGCCGTCAATAAGCGTGCCTTTATAATGGCACTCTACCGTATCCGTTGCCTTTGGCAAGGGTCCGTCTCCCTCAATAATAATTTTATACTGAAGCCCGGAGGACAGGGTTACAACATTTTCCTTTTTCTTGTTTTCATCTAAAAACTTAATCCCTTCTTCCCTGTTTACTTTGGCTTCCATTTTAATTCTCTCCATTTGTTTTTGTCTTGCCAGTCGCTGATAAGACATCAGAATCTGTTCTAATTTTTCTTGAGTCAATTTCGGTTTTTTTTCATGATTGTCCATGGCCCCCATCATAAAAAATGCAGGGTCAAGTTCAAGGGTTTCTTTTAATTTATCAAAAATATCATATCCAAGAGCGTAACTGATCTGCTTTTCAAGATCCGCTTTTTCAATGGATTGTGCTTTTTCTTCTGCTGCAAAACAGTCCATATTAAAAAAACACACAACCATCAGAACCAGAAAAAAATTTTTATAATATTGCATTAAGGTCTCTCCTTTATTAAAGCATTTCTATGACGCATGCCATGGATACCCCGCCGCCGCCGCAAAGGGTGGCAAGGCCAAGGGATTTTTTTCTATTTTTCATGGCATACATCAATGACACGACTATTCTTGCACCCGTGGAGCCAACTGGATGACCCAGCCCGATCCCAGAACCATTGACATTGGTGATTTCCCGGTTCAGTCCAAGTTCTCTTTCACATCCCAGGTACTGGCCGGCAAATGCCTCATTTAATTCAATGAGTTCAAAATCATCCAGTTCAAATTTAGAATTTTTTATTAAATTTTTCACTGCCGGAACCGGAGAAAGACCCATTACAGAAGGATGGCAGGCACCCCTTGAGGTTGCTTTTATCCTTGCTATGGGGGAAAGTCCCAATTCTCTGGCTTTTGAGGCAGACATGATAATCATACCCGTTGATCCATCATTAATACCGGAAGAGTTCCCTGCCGTCACCTTGCCGATTTTTGGAACAAAGGCTGCCGGAAGGGCGGAAAGCTGTTCCATGGTTATTCCCGGCCGGAAATGCTCGTCTTTATCAAAAATAATGGGGTCTTTTCTTTTTTGAGGAACACTTACTTGTACAATTTCATCCTTAAATGATCCATCCTTTGTGGCGCGCTCTGATTCATTGTGGCTTCTTAAAGCCACTTCATCCATTTCTTGTCGGGAAATATCCAGATGCTGGGCTATAAATTCAGTGGTATGTCCCATAATATAAGGCTTTCCCACAAAGTAACTCAAAGGCGGTTTGGTTTCATCCACTGGTCCATCTTCAGGATGGGGGATGATGTGGGAACCGCAGTGCAAAGCGTGAATCATGTTATCGACAAAGGTCTGGTCCTGAAGCCTGCATCCCCAGCGGGCATTTGGAACACTGTATGGTGTTGATGACATATGCTCTGTTCCACCTGCCAGGATAATATCTGCCATGCCTGCCTGAATCATGGCCATCCCTGAAATCATGGCCTCCATCCCGGAAATACAGACCCTGTTGATGGTGACGGCCGGCACTGTATCGGGTATATCTGCCAGTAATGCCCCAACCCTTGCCACATTGAGCGTGTCACAGGATTCCATACAGCATCCATAGCGTATATCATCTATCATTTCAGGTTCAATATTTGCCCTTTTAATAGCTTCTTTCATGGTAATCGCCGCAAGACTTGCCCCATTCATAGGGAGCAGGGTTCCACCAAAAGCACCGATTGCTGTTCGGCAGCCTGATACAATGACAACATCTTCCATTCTTATTATCTCCTGTTCTTTAGGACCGCAAATTTTATAACTTGAACGAAATTGCTTGTCTTTTGAGGTCCTTAGTTTTTATTCATATATGTTCTTAACTCAAATCTGGCAACTCCGAAAGTTGAATTCTTAAAATAAATGTTCTTCCATACTGGCTGCCGGATTATTTTCATAGGTGATGGCGGTAAGTTTCCCCATGGTTGCAGGGATGATAGTGGTGATAAAAAATTGAGCTGTCTTAATTTTCCCCTGATAAAAATCGCTTTCCTTTGTATCAAGTTTTTCAATTGAAATATTAGCCCGCCACAGAAGCATCCATGCCATGATAATGTCTCCTGTTGCCTCCATCAATGGATGGGCACAGGCAAAAGCTGAGGCCATATGTTTTGATAAAAGTGCATTACCCGCGTTTTTGCATGTGACTTCAAATAAAACAAGTGCGGCTTCCAATTTTATTGCAAGCTCATTTAAATTGTCATGGCCCTTGGCTACCAATATAGTTGCTTTAATTTCACGTATCAGCACATCCAGCAAAACTCCATTATTTCCAGCAACCTTTCGTCCCAGAAAATCCATAGCCTGAATACCGTTTGAACCTTCATAAATGGAGGCAATTTTACAATCCCTTACCATCTGCTCCACAGGATACTCTCTGGTATACCCATATCCTCCAAATATCTGCATGGCCTCAACACAGACATCAAAGCCTTTTTCACTGGAATAGGCTTTAACCACGGGTGTTAAAATTTCCACCAGATTTGAATAGTCTTGGACCTCTTGCTTATTTGTTGCCGTCTCTTTTTTATCAAAACAATAGGCAACATAATAAATCAGGCTTCTTATACCTTCCACATAGGATTTCATCTTTAAGAGCATCCGCTTCACATCAGGGTGACGGATAATCGGTACCTGGCCTGCCCCATGATCGGCAAGTTTTTCAATACTGCGACCCTGGAGCCTTTGCTTTGCATAATCAAGGGCATGCAGATAGGCCAGATTGGCACTTGCAAAGGCCTGCGTTCCAACCTCCAGCCTGACTTCATTCATCATGTGAAACATGATTTGCATTCCCCGGTTGGGGGTTCCCAGCAAAAATCCCCGGCACCTGCCTTTGCTGCCAAGAGACAGAGAGCAGGTCGGACTGCCATGGATTCCCATTTTTTCTTCAACCCCTGTACATACAACATCATTTAGTTCACCGAATGTCCCATCTTTGTTAACCCAGATTTTGGGAACGATAAACAGGGAAATACCCTTGGTTCCTGCAGGAGCACCTTCAATTCTGGCAAGGACCGGATGAATAATATTGTCTGTAAGATTCTGTTCCCCATTTGTAATAAAAATTTTACTGCCCGTGATTTCATAGGTGCCATCATCCAGTTTTTTTGCTGAGGTTGTCAATGCCCCGACATCTGATCCTGCGCCGGGTTCTGTCAACAGCATTGTTCCTCCCCAGACACCAGTATAGAGTTTTTCCAAAAACAGATCTTTTTGTTCCCTGGTCCCAAAAAGATCAATCATTTTTCCTGCCCCATGGCTGAGAATGGGATATGTTGTTAAAACATAATTTGCACAGGTAATATATTCCATGGCTGCCTGGGCAATACTAAATGGAAGTCCCTGTCCACCATATTCAGGATTTTCAGTTAATGCACACCATTCACCTTCCACCAGAAGTCTGTGGGGTTTTCTCAAACATTCCGGGACCTTGACCATACCATTTTCAAAAATCACGCCTTCGTTATCGCATTGGGTATATGTTGGAAAGATTTCTTTAACTGCCAGGTTTTTGGCTTCTTTTATCACCATATCAAACATTTTTTTATTAAATGTTTTGTATTTTTCTGAAGTTAAAAATGCATCCACCTGGAATTGTTCATAAAGGACAAAATCGATATCTCTTTGGTCGGTAAGTTTGGGGGCCATGCTCCACCTCTTTAATGTATTAATATTTAGAGCCGATCAAAAACTGTCAATTTTCCCGATTAAAGCGTTGTGCTCAGTTGATAGTTGAGCTTATGCTTCCAAAATTTTCAAGTTTTCAGTCAAGCACTATTTGGATAAGTGAAATTTACTTATCCAGCATAAACATGTCAAGAGAAAAACAACTATGGATCAATCATGTAAACAGTGTTTATAAAAACTGATGCAAAAAACCACTTTTTAAAAAATAGCGCGGTACAAAGTACTTTTATTTAATTAAGGGAACAATTTATTATTTTTCTTCAACTCTTCACTCTCAATTGCCAGAAGACTTGAGATGGTAATTTTATCCAGACGATCAAACATTGCATGGCTGGCCTCAATCCATACCCACCTGGACAGGCAGTCTCCTGCCCTGTTGCAGACACCGCAGACCTGTTTTTTCTGCTCTGCGCAATCTGTGATGGCTGTGGATCCCTCCAGAATTCTGATAATGGTTCCAATGGATATGTCCTCGGGAGATTTTGCAAGCCTGTGTCCGCCAAAAGGGCCACGATAGCTTTTTAGAATGCCGGCTTTATTGAGTTTGCCTACAAGCTGCTCCAGGTATTTTACTGAGATGTTTTGACGACTGGAAACATCGCTCAAAGGGACTGGTTTATCCCTGCCGTGAATTGTAATATCAAGGATAAGCCTTGTCCCATATCTGCTTTTGGTTGTCAGTCGCATCATTATCCTTAAATTAATTTTTACTTTCCATTATTGCGCTTTTAAACGACATTCAATGAAATGATTCAATTCTTAATATTAATCTTGCTTCTTTATCTGCAGGCATTAAAGGTGTGATTTTAAAGTATCACCCTGGGAAATTCATCGATTTTTAAATTCTCCGGCTTTTGAGAGGGAAGATAAATATTGAATTGACTTCCTTTGCCCTGTTCTGACTCAACGTCAACCGTTCCCCCATGGTATTTAATCACCCTGTGTGCAATAAAAAGACCTAAGCCTGTTCCCTGGGACCCTTTGGAAGTAAAAAAAAGTGTAAACATCTTATTTTTTGTTTCCAAATCCATACCAATTCCATTATCTTTAATAATAAAATGAATTTGATTATCAGAAGTTTTACTGACATGAAATTTTACACAATGATTTTTTTTATCCCTGTCATACACACTTGCATCTACAGCATTTTCAAGGAGATTAACAAGGGTTGCCTCCATCCAGTTGACATCAACTTCAATTTTCCCAAGATTATTTGGTATGGAAATATCTAATTTAATTTTATTCTTTTTTGCAATTGATCTTATAGTGGAAACAACATTTTCAACAAGATCTGCAACATTCACCTCTTTGTAGTGAAGTTCCCGTGATTTGGCATAAAATAAAATTTCAAGCACCATTTTTTTAATTTTATCTGCTGTTTGCTTAATCTGGCCAGATGCTTTGAAAACCCTGTCATCATCTTTTTTGCTCAGACCTGTTTCAAGCTGATAAATACCCCCATCCAGAGCAGTAAGCATGCCTTTTACACCGTGAGACATGGAGCCCAGCATCAATCCCAGAGAAACAAGATGATCCTGCAATTGTCGGATCTCGGTTATATTGGTGGACATTTCCATCACCTGGGTGATCTCACCCTTTTCATTTCTTATGGGTGCTGTCCTTGTCAGAACATTATATTGTTTGCCAAATTTGGAGGTAACAATCTCTTCCGTACTATGGGACTTGCCATCCTCAAATGTTTCTGCAACAGGGCAGTCATTACATTGTGATGTTCTGTGTTTATAAATTTCAAAACAAAACTCTCCAATCTGGTTGCCGAAATGCTGTTTGAATAATTTATTGGATGCTGTAATCCTGAAATTTCTATCCTGGACGGAAATATAGCAGGGAACCTCTTCAAACAGCTTATTTAACAAATCCTGGGCTTTATGAAGATCGCTAAGGGTTTCTGAGTATTTATTAATTTTTATATTTAAAGAAATATTTTTGCAGGCTGCAATGAGGGCAAGATCCAGTGCCTTGCTGTTAACCGGTATCTCAAGGTAATGGATAGCACTGGATTCAAAAAAATCCATGGCCGCATCAAGTTTATCTTTTTGTGCAAAGATAATTATCTGAACAAGAGGGTTTTTCTTTTTAGCCGAATCAAGGCATGCTGCCATATCCTCACTGAGGAACGGATCGGCAAGAATAATGTCCCAGCTAAGATAAGCAAGCTGGTGCCACGCCTCGTCAAAGGTGATTGCAATGATAACTTCGTATTGCTGGCGCTCTATATAGGTTTTCAAAGCCTCGGCATGATCTTTATTGCTATCAATAATTAATATCTGTTTTGACATGATCAGTCCAAAATATTTAAATCAGTGTTTCTTTGACAATTTTTAACAATTCATCCCGGTCAAAGGGTTTGGTAAAGGATGCTACTGCATTGACAACAGCATATTGGTGACCTGAAAGACCGCTGATCACAATAACCGGAATATTTTTAAGTTCAGGGTCCTGTGAAAGCTGCCGGTAAAAACGTGGTCCCCATTCGCCCGGCAATTCAATATCCAGGGTAATAAGGTCTGGCTTATTCTTTTTTGCCACATTAAACCCCTCTTTTACATCTCCGGCAACATAAGCATCATACCCATTATCATTAAACAGGGAGACCAGATAATCTCTAATATTCAAATCGTCATCAATCACCAGAATTTTCTTTTTCATAACACCCTCTGATTCTTATTTGTTTATACTTATTACAGGGCAGCCTGCCCTGACGATAACCTGTTCTACGTTTCCTCCCAGCCTTATATCTTCAGACACAGCTCTTCTTGAATGATGGGCCATAATGAGCAGATCTGCATGTTTATCCCTGGCATATTTAACAATTTCTATAAAGGGAATGCCTTCCCAGACATCCATGGAGTAACCCTTCAGCTCTTTTAACCTGGGCTCATACCTTGCTCGGATCTTTCTCAGGGATTCTCTTATCTGCTGCTCTATCTCATCCTGGCTTAACATTTTACCGGCATGCAAAGCGGTGATATCAAGAGCATGAAAGACACTGAGTTCACAATCAAGGGCTTTGGCAACCTTTATTGCAAAATCAAATGCTTTGTCCGAGGTTTTTGAAAAATCAGTACCAAAAACGATATTTGACAACCCTCCCCAAAAGGAGGCCGCAGGCCTGTTCACAACAAGAACAGGGCAATTGGCTGATTTAGCTACTTTTTGGAGGGTTGAGCCTACAGAACTTTTTTTGTAAACGCTTTCGTCTTCATCCCCCGTGCTGCCACCGAGCAATATCAAATCCGGTTTCAGATTTTTTGCCTGTCTCAATATCTCCCGGGCAGGCAGCCCCACTGCAACATCTATTGAGTAATCAAGACTCTCATCCAGGTATTTTTCATAATACGTTTTAATATCTTCAGTTACCCAGGCGAGATAGTCTTCATCAACATCCACGTGTTCTTTGGTTTTTACATCCACCACAACCTGACTGTAGCCCCTTGAGGGGATTCCCATAACATGGAAGATATTCAAGTGTGACTGATAACTTCTGGCAATGTTAAAGGCAACTCTTGCCGCATGATCGCTGGCGCCCGTTGCAGATGTTGCAAATAAAATTTTTTTAAACATATCAAACCCCATTCATTTCGTTAAATGATCAAAAGGCTTTTATTCCTCTGGTTTTAAATGCTCCGGAATGATAAGCATTTTTACGATAACCGGTTTCAAAAATGACCACCGGATGCCGATCTCATATACTTCTTCAAGGTCCCGAATGGCATCCCAGCAATTATGGCAGGGCGCCAGAACTAGTTTTGCCCCGGTTTCAAGAATCTGATCCCGTTTTTTAATCAAGGCTATATTCCGCTGTTTTCTGAACAGACCGATACCATTGAATCCTCCACCTCCGCCACAGCAGTAATTATGCTCTTTGTTGGGCGACATCTCCACAAAATATCCTGGCTCAACAATATGCTTAATAATGTCACGTGTTGCTTTTTTAAGTCCCTGATTTCTGATATAATTACATGAATCCTGGAGTGTTACAGGCTCTTTTATCCTTTTGGAAGGGTCAATTTTAAGTTTCCCAGTATTGAGTGCTTCTGCCAGCCATTCGACATAGTGAATGGATTCAGCCGGTGGTTGACCATTCTTTCGTCCTGCCCAGTAAGGTCCTTCAATGACTGTGGCCCTGTGGGCATGACCGCATTCTGTTCCAATCATCCGTTTGGGTTTTAGTCTTTCCATGGCCGCATACACGCTTTCTACCTGCATTTTGCAGGCAGCCCAGTCTCCGGCAAACATGGCAAGACTTGTCTGCTCCCAGCCTTTGGAGGGAACCGTCCAGTTCTCACCTGCTATATGAAACAGGATAGCTGCTTCGGCAAGGTCTTCCGGATAGTGTTTAACCTCCCTTGCGTTCACTGTGTACATGATATCAGCGCCTTCCTTATCCACAGGAACTGTGAGCCCGGGATAGTCTTCTTCATACTCCTCAACCATCCATTCAAAGGTATCGACAAATTCTTCATTTGTGACATCCATTTGTGCGTTGTAAACCCTGTGCATTCCTGCACCGATTTTCAGCTCCCATGGCACAAACCCCTGCTGGTATAACAGGCCTCTAAGATAGCCAAACATTATACCGGTATCGATCCCATGGGGGCAATACATCCCGCACCTGTTGCAACAGGTACATTGTGCCCATGCGACCTCCATGCAATGCCGCATGAACTTATTGTCAACTTTTCCCTTTTTCCGTATGATTTCACCAAGAGTTGACTGGATTTTATAGGCTGGGACCTGTTTGGGGTCCCGGCCATTGACCTCGTAAAGAAAACAGGAATCTGCACACATTCCGCAATGGGCACAGATTTCAAGCCAGGTTTTTGTCCGTGACTTACAGGTATTTTGTATGGTTTTCCACAAAAGATCGCTGTCAATTTCCAGTTCCTTCATTTCCGTATAGTAGGTATTCCCACTGGTATCTGCAAGCAGTGCAGTGATTCCTTCTGCTGTGTCAACAGGCTTTTTATTGCAAAATTTTCCTTCCGGCATGGATCGTTTTCTCCTTAACGCTTTGGGTAATCAATATTCATTACCAAGCCATTTTTGTTCCCTTCATTCCTCCCCTCTTAATTCCAAAATCCATTCCAAGCTGGGCACGGGATGCAAAAAACAAAAAAACATGAGAAAGCTTGGTAAAGGGTATGGCTATCAAAAGGAGCTCCCCGCAAAATATATGCATATTCAGCCAGAATGAATACTCTCCGACCTGGTATCGGGCTAAAAGCCCTGTAACAAAGGGAGCAATAGAGATAAGTAAAATAAAATAATCATTCAGCGTGGTCATAATCCTGACTTCGGGGAGAACTATTCGTCTCAACACAAGAAAAAAGGCGCTTGCAACAACTGTCCAGGTTAATATATCCGCAAAGGTAGCGTTTAAAGTAAAAAATGAAATCCCTAATTTTTCCCGGAGAAACAGGTTATGCCCCAACAAGAAAAGAGGAATTAGAACAGCTCCGATGTGAAATCCGAAAAAAGCGATTGCAATGAACGGCTGGGTTCGCCAGCCGTATGTTCCAAAAGGAATCAGCCATTTATAGATGGACCGGACAGCCCCTTTGAATCCCGCAGCTGGGTGTGATGTATAGGCCACTCTGTCCAGCTGCCAGCTCAATCCTCTGAAATACATGATAAATCGTGCAAGCATTCCAATCAAACAGACCCCCAGAGCTATCCAGAAGAACAAGCCTGTTAACAGATCATGCATTGTTTAATCCTCCATATAATAAATTAACTCTAATCATCTTCTCTGTCCGTCAGGAATTTCCAGAAAAGCGGTATGAAAACTAGGATTCCACCCATGATGATATACGTTATTCCTTTGGTATATGTCATAAAATCCTGAAGTGTAAAAATAGTGTTTTCCAATGTATCCTCCTTTATCCCGTCTAATGGGCCTTGTAATCAGGGTGCTCGTGAAGAACAGGCATCCGGGTTGCAATAAATCTATAAATAACAATCCCTAAGGTTACAATAAAAACAGATGTAGCGATTTCCATAAAGCCTGGACAATACCTCTGGGCTGAAGGCAGATGCCAGTTAAATGCTACAACGGAAATATTGAGTCTGTTAAGTACGATCCCCAGAACAGTCCAGATTGATGCCAGCCGGATGAACATAAGATTCTTTTCCCTGGAACCCATTGCATAAAGGATGGCAGGAAAAAGGACAAATCCAACCACCTCTAAAAGGAACCAGAGTCCCCAGCCAGTGGTAAGATAATGCCAGTTGTTGTCTATGGAAAGACCGATGACCTTGATACAGAAATATCCTATCATAATTAATGATGCAGCTTTGGCAAACCCTAAGGCAACCCCTGTACTTTCTTTTAGATGGGTTTCATCCATTTTATATTTAAGGTAACGATGTGCAATGCTTCCTTCAAAAATAACCATGGACATGCCGGCAAACATGCTGGATATAAAGAAATATACGGGCAGATAGGACGAGTACCATAGGGGATGAAGTTTAGATGGTGCAATCATAAAAAGGGCCCCCAGGGACGATTGATGAAGGGTTGAAAGGATGACACCGAAAATCGTCAATAACAGGGTTAGCCTTACAACCACATTTCTTAACTTTTTTAACCCCAGCCATTCCATGGCGGCAGGACTGAATTCAATAAGCAATACCGTCAGATAAAGGAATACGCAAAGTCCCACTTCATAAAGAAGAGATGAGGTTCCCGGGGAAAAGAACACGGGATAGGGCAAGCGCCAGGGGCGGCCGACATCATAATGAAGGGCCAGAACAACAAGGGCATAACCCAAAAATGCCGTCAAAATAGCAGGACGGACAGCTGAATGAAATCGTTTCAGTCCAAAGATATAGCATGCCGCAGATGTTACATAACCGCCTGCTGCAAGGGCAACACCACACAAAAGGTCAAATCCGATCCATATCCCCCAGGGATTGTTGTTATCAAGATTGGTTACAGTACCAAGGCCCATGGTAAACCTGAGAATGGTTAACACAAGACCACCCGCAAGGATGATACCTGTCACAACATTAAACACGGTAAATCTTTTGTTTTCAGGAATCCTGTTATCCAAATCCATCTACTCCTCCTGTTTGCCTTTTTCTAGGGAATCTTCAAGTTCCACGGACGTCTTTGTGTCCTGTTCTTCCTGAGTTTTTGCTTGTTTTTCTTTTGCAGCTTCTCTTTTTTGCAAGTCTTCTTCCAGGGCTTTTTTGACCTCAAAATTGATTGCAGCGGTTTTCTCTTTGGTCATTTTTGCCCTAAGGTCTTCTATCTTTTGATTCATTGCTTCATTGGCCTGAACCCTTGCTGCCTGCACTGCATCATCTTTTTCTTCTTTGGCTATCTTATCTTTTCTCTTGGAAATTGCATATACTCCGGTCAATAATACCGGCCAAAGTCCAACAATAATCGGGACCGTTGAAAGTGCTCCTGACGTAAGTTCAGGTGCGGATTTCGTTCCTAAGTCCTCTCTCATGCCAATGGTTTCAAAGGGTTGCCCGGAAAGATAAAGCCAGCTTGTACCGCCCATTTCATGCTCACCATAGACATGGTCAACATATTGTTCAGGATATTTTTGGATTTTTGCTTTTGCAATCTTTAAAAGTGCTTCTCTTTCTCCAAAAATCAGTGCTTCCCTGGGGCAGGCTTCCACACACCCAGGAAGTTTACCCTCTTCTATACGCGGAGCGCACATGGTGCATTTCGTCACCCTGGGAGTCAGCACTTTATCATATTCATAGGCTGGAATCTCAAATGGGCATGCCACCATGCAATAGCGACATCCCACACATAAATCAGCATCATACACAACGGGTCCGGCAGGCGTTTTTTTAAATGCCTTAACAAAACAGGCAGAAGCGCATGCAGGTTCAAGGCAATGGTTGCATTGTTTTTTTACAAATACTTTTTCTTTGGCCTGGAACTGGTTTACAACGGTATATTCATCTGCCTGGGTACGTCTCTTTTTATCAAGAACTTTTAAATCCTCAAACGGTGTTTCCGGTTGCGGTAATCCATTTACCTTGTTGCAGGCTTGTTCGCATTTTCTGCATCCGATACACAAGGTGGTATCATGCAGAACGCCAGAGCTTCCCGGATATCCCTTGAACTGCTTGTTTGAGGCACCATAGGCTTTTGTCAGGGCACCCGTTGTGGTGACACTGACAGCCGCTCCAAGCGAGCCCAAAAACTTTCTACGAGAAATAGCCATAATTTTACCTTTATTATTTAGATCCATCGAATATTCTATTTCTTTTCTTCATGACATTTGGCACAGTCCGTTGCTACAACGGCCTGGACATCCATTTTCTTATGACAGGTAATGCACTGACCATGATAGGCACCCTTTAATCCGGGCCTGCCATCCATACCAGGACCTTTTTTACTGTGGCATGAAACACATTGGGGCGGTTCAAGCGTCTTTGGGCTGTTGTGATGACATCCCATACACAGCCCTGCCTGATCCGTGTGAAAAGCCTTAGCCATATCACTTTTCCCAACCCGCTTGAAAATAGCCTGAACCACTTTTCGGTGTGGAAACCGGCTGGGCATATAGTCCTTGGCCAACACATCAATAACAACTTCTTCAGGGATCTTGTCTTGTGCAACAAGTTTGTACCTTGAAGATCGATCAGTTAATGCTTTTTTTGCAACCTTCCCGGGTTCCATGGATTGCAATTGCGCCTGCTGCAAATTGTGACATGTTTTACAAGACTCGGAATTATCTTTTTTAACGGGTGCCTGGAAATGACAGCCGGCACAATCTGATTTTTTGGTAAATTCCCTGTGGCAGCCGACACAGCTTCTGGAGGTATCCATATTATGCATGGCCTGTTCAAGGCTGACAAATCCTCCTTTTAATTCTCCCCCGTCTTGCGTATGGCAGTCATTACATTTCTTCAATGTTTCATGGTGACATACTTTACAGCTTTCAGTCTTTGTTTCATGGGCTTTATGATCAAAAGCAACACCATTCATATAGGGTTTAGTCGCCTTGCTGCCAGGAATCCAGGCTGTAATGGCAACTTCATCCGGCTGATTTCGTTTGAGTCGAGGAATATCAGGAACCTTTGATATCTTTTCCTGTTCCTTTGCATCATGGCAACCCTTGCATGTCAGCGGCCCGGCAGTGATACTTCTGGTTTTCAATGCTTGATGACACTTTACGCAGGCATTGTGGGATGCTTGGCCAATAGGCCTTATATCATCCTGTTTTGTTGTCTTGTGACAATATGCGCAGGATTCTTCCTCCCCCTTGACATAGAATATCTGTTTTGTTTTTTCATTATATTTATGGTGACAGGCACTGCAATTATCTTTAATTGAGGTATCCTGGCCCTTTATTTGGTCTGAACTTTCATGGATAAAATGCAATGACTTATCAAAATTAATTTTTGCCCAGGACGACTCTTTGGGTTTTCCTGTAACATGACAGGATCCGCATTCAGCTGAAACAGGTCCTGCTTTTTCATTGGCTGCTTTTTTATCCACATGACAGGCAATACAATTGTCATGATAAAAATCCATGGAGACTTTTTCATCAGTCCTTTTGAATTTAAAAACAAAACTACCCTCTTTTTCATTATGACAGGCTATGCATTTCCCATCAGCTGCCTGGGTATGAAGATCATGCAAAAAACCCACTGCCGGCATTTCATTTTTGTCTAACTCCTCCCCAAGCTGGATATTAATACGATCCGGTCTTTTATCATCATTACTTTTTGTTGTACTGGTTTGCCCTATTAAGGGAACCACAATTAATAAGACAATCATCACAAGAATAATCAGCTGAAATGGTTTAACTTTTAACATGGTTCAATCCCCTGATTGATTTTTAAAAACTCAATTTCGATAAACCCAATCAAATTGGTGAGACAAATTCCTACTATTTTCGTGTGATTAAGTCAACCCAAAAATGCATGTGTCCAAAAAATTATAAAAAGACTATCATTTCAGTTGATTATCATAGAATTTTAAAACAGCCATTCAATTAAAACATACCTGAATTCTTTGGCCGAAAAAAAATATTCTTTTTACAGCTGGATTAAATTGTCTTTTCTTTTTGTCTTTTCTACTTGATTTTATTGAATTTTCTGACTAATATGAGCCCTTTTAATTCAAAGAATAAATGGAAATAAATTTTCAGTCAAATGATGACTAGACTATAGTAATTTAGAACAGGAGGAAGGAATGGCAAAAATTGTAAGTCGTGAAGAAATGGCTCAAGGGACTATTATTCTAAATGAAATAGAAGCACCCCGCATATCACGAAAAGCTAAGCCCGGTCAATTTGTGATACTTCAGGCAGATGAAACAGGAGAGCGAATCCCTTTGACCATGGCAGATACAAATCCGGACAAAGGCACGATTACCATTATTTACATGGTAGTTGGAAAATCAACGGCCCGGTTTAAAGAATTAAAGGTTGGCGATGAATACTACGCTTTGATCGGTCCCCTTGGAAAACCCACCCATGTTGAAAAAGTCGGAAAAGTTGTCTGTGTAGGCGGCGGAACCGGAATCGCGGTTCTTCACCCCATCGCCCGGGCTCTTAAGGAAGCCGGCAATGAAGTGACAACCATATTGGGTTCAAGAAGCTATGATCTATTGATCATGGAAGAAAAGATGAAAGCCGCATCCCATAATTTTCATATTTGTACTGATGATGGTTCCAAAGGCCACCATGGATTTGTGACCGATGTATTAAAAAAAGTTTTGGAAAAAGATGATATTGATCTTGTCGTTGCCATAGGTCCTATACCCATGATGAAATTCTGCAGCCTTATAACCAAAGAAAAAAATGTCAAAACCCTTGTAAGCCTTAACCCCATAATGGTGGATGGCACTGGTATGTGCGGCTGCTGCCGAGTTTCTATAGGTGATGATACCAAATTCGCATGTGTGGATGGTCCTGAATTTGATGCACACAAAGTGAATTTTGATGAGCTGGCCAAACGTCTGGCTTCTTATCTTGATGATGAGAAGAAAAGCTTAGAAGCCTATGAGAAATGTAAAATACAATAAAAATACTATCATGGTTGGATATATGGAGGAATAAATGGCAGATAAAAAAGAAAAAGTGGAACGGGCAAAGATGCCCGAACAAGACCCGGATGTAAGAAGAAGAAATTTTGACGAAGTCCCCCTTGGACTTACCCCTGAAATGGCTATGCTGGAGGCTTCAAGATGCCTTCAATGCAAAAAACCGCTATGTGTGGAAGGATGCCCTGTTTCCGTTAAAGTGCCAGAATTTATCAAACTGATTGCTGAAAATAACTTTTCAGGCGCTGCAAAAAAATTATGGGAAACAAATGCTCTTCCCGCTGTTTGCGGACGTGTCTGCCCCCAGGAAGATCAATGTGAGGGCAAATGTATTCTAGGCAAAAAAGGCGCCCCTGTTGCCATTGGATATCTTGAAAAATTTGCAGCTGACTGGGAAAGGAAAAATGGTTCTGGAGAACCCCCTGTTGTTGCAAAAAAAACCGGCAAGAAAGTTGCTGTTATTGGATCGGGTCCCTCCGGCCTTACCGTTGCAGGAGATCTTTTACTTAAGGGCCATGAGGTCACCATTTTTGAAGCATTCCACAAACCAGGTGGAGTATTGGTGTATGGAATCCCTGAATTCAGACTTCCAAAAGAGATTGTTGCCTCGGAAGTTGCCACCCTTGAAAAAATGGGAGCAAACATTGAATGTAATTCAGTTGTCGGTGCCTCAATCACCATTGATGAGCTGTTTGAAGAGGGATATGATGCGGCTTATATAGGTGTTGGTGCAGGATTACCAAGGTTCATGAACCTTAAGGGCGAAAACATGATCGGCATCTATTCGGCAAATGAATACCTGACTCGTACCAATCTGATGAAAGGGTATCTTTTCCCTGAATATGACACCCCCGTTGCAAGAGGTAAAAATGTGGTTGTCTTAGGGGCAGGCAATGTTGCCATGGACTCTGCCAGAACTGCAATGCGGCTTGGTGCCCAATCGGTAAAAATAGTTTATCGAAGATCCCGTGATGAAATGCCGGCAAGGGCGGAAGAACTCCACCATGCTGAAGAAGAAAAGATTGAATTTGTTCTTCTGACCAATCCCACTCAATTCTTTGGAGATAAAAATGGCCGCCTGACTGGAATGGAGTGTCTTAAAATGGAATTAGGCGAACCTGATGCTTCGGGAAGAAGAAGACCTCTTCCCATTGAAGGATCAGAATTCAAGTTTGACTGCGATCTTGTGGTTGTATCCGTGGGTTCAAATGCCAATCCTCTGCTCACAAATTCAACACCTGATATTGCCCTGAACAGATGGGGCAATATTGTTGCTGATTCTGCAAACGGAAAAACCTCTAAAAAAGGCGTATGGGCAGGAGGTGATATTGTAACTGGAGCTGCCACTGTCATTCTGGCCATGGGTGCAGGAAGGGCTGCTGCCAACTCAATACACGATTATCTGACCCTGGGCTGGTAAATCTATGAGATTTAAGATGTGAGGAATATAAAAGCAAAACTGCAATTTTATTCCTCACTACTCATATCTCACTACTCAAACCTCACTACTACTCTGTTGAAGATATATCTTGTGATCCACCAGTGATAATGAGTGGATATGACCTTTAATAAATTTTTGTTCGCCAAAGATAGAGACAAGAAGGATACCGTCTTCATCCGGTTCAACCCTGTCAACTGCTTC
>Ga0075120_10001272_pt1 | contig 20020 bp, 18 predicted proteins | sample AntAceMetag02UKL_FD_69792 | JGI IMG/M metagenome (GOLD analysis project Ga0075120, IMG submission 69792) | Saline lake microbial communities from Ace Lake, Antarctica - Antarctic Ace Lake Metagenome 02UKL | ecosystem: Environmental > Aquatic > Non-marine Saline and Alkaline > Saline | place... | reverse complement strand
CGGCAATGCAAACCATTACCCTTAACCCAATCCATACTCTCATAACCCCTGGACCAAAAAATGGGGGCACCTCACCAGATGACCAAGCTGGCCGGCTCGGGGACGGTATATGTAAAATCGTCAAACGCATAATACTGCGCGTGCCCAGTGTCAGAACCATCAAATAGTAACCGGTCGATGCCGTCAAAATTGCATTCAAGCCATTCAGGTGTTGCACCGCTAAGATTAATTCTTGCAGTATCTCCAACCTGCTGATCACCAAGCATGCCTCTTACTTCAACATAGCCCGCTACTGATGGATTAGCCGGTGAAAACCAAGCGCCTTGAAAATTGAATACACCACCATTCGAACGAACTACATCCCTGGTTTCATAACCCATAGCGGTTACAAAATAAGAATCAGAGCGAGCACTCTCAGTGTAAAAACCAGCATATGGTTCAAAGTTGATATCCATGTTTCCGCTGCCGCCATCCCAATCAAAACCTGCGTAACTACTCACTATGTCCATATAGGTCTTACCACTATAAACGTCGTCAAAATCTACTATCGCAGCGGAAACCACGCTTCCCAGTGATAGTAGTGTAACGACAGCTACCAAAACTATAAACAACTTGACTCGATGCATTTTCTTATCTCCCTCGTATTATCATTGAAACCGGCTGGAGGGGGCGTCCCTCATGATGAAGCCGTTTCACATGTCCACTCTCTATAAACCCTATAGACCCTATAGACCGCCGAGGGCCGATTCCTGACAGCCATTTCGGATATTTCCCAAAATAATCTCAAAAGATGGGGCCACCCTTGGTGAACAGAGGAATGCACGGCCTGCCGAATAGCAGCGGTTTTCGCAAGTTTCGCGAAAACCCTATGGCTCGCAACCTCTCGCGACTGGTAAGCGTGGGCAGGAATTCCGCCTAAACGCAAAACAAGCCACTGCAATGGTGCAGCGGCTTGCTTGAAATGCATTAGTTAACTAGTGATTCACCCGAGCGGATTAGACGCTGGTACGTCCCCGGTCGATGATATTGTGAATATCATTTTGTGTTTCATCGGACCACGACGCCCGACGCTTACGGCGACGAGCCATGGCTCCGCCCGCACAACCCGCGCCCAGCAGACCCCAGACGATGATGCTGGCGGGCTCGGGTACGGCTTCCAGGTTCATGGTCGCGGTACTGTCATCAGTCAGCGTCATTACCACGCCGTCAAGATAGCTGTCACCCGGAGGGCTGTTTGTCATATAGCTGGAGACAATGTCGATAAATAGAATTTTCTCGGTACCATAGGGATCATTCAGGTCACTCAACAGTCCAGTGCCCGGAACAGCAACGCCGGAGTTAGCCTCCTTATCGAAAATATCCGAGACGGTAAGATTATCGTTAGTGCTGGAGAGGTTCCAGTCATTGTCGCCGAAGCTAGGCGGTGTAAACTGAAAGCGATGTTTATACCACTTGTCATCACTTTCGGTATAAATCTTCAACTGCCAGTCACGATCGCTTTCCCAGTTGGTCCAGTAGGATATCTCGGCCAACTCACCAATTGTAACATCGGTAATGCCAAATATGTCCTTGGGGGACATCCTGAATGACGTATAGTCAGCTCCGCCGCCAATTGCGCTTCCCTGTACATTCGACCAGAAACTGCTGTTGGCAAAACCGGGAGCACCAACTTTGGTGAAGCTGCCAGTGGGTTTTACGGAGTCGGGGTCAAAGCCAAACATTTCTCCGCCCTGACCATTGAGAAAAGTAGGGCCATCGGCCAGATCGGCCGGAGTAACGACATAAGAAAGGCCTGGTTCAATTCCGCCCTGGGTCACAGCACTTGCCGCCAAAACAACCGCTACTAGCGTGAAAAGTGTAATTAGCTTCTTCATTCTCCGAGTCCTCATATTATTACATGCAAGCCGGCCGGGGGGTGTCCCTCTAGGTGAAACCGTCTCGATCTATCCTCTATAGCCCGCCGAAGCCCGACTTATTACAAGGAATAATAGAATTTTATGGCAAATAAATAAAAACCCACAAATCGTAAGAGGGGGTGCTTGGCACACCTTACTTCTACGGCCCTCGCTTGCGCTTCGGGTTAGTATTAAGAAAACTCAAGCTGTTGATTTAGCATAAATCCTACAGCTCGTACCCCAGAAATGCCAGCAACTTACTGCGGATACGGTGTTTAAGCTGCTGTGCGTTTGACAAGGAAAATGCTCCCGCGGCACTGCCATCACCATTGCCAGGGTATCCTAGAAGATGATCTTCGTAGTATTCCCTTTCCCGGTTGGTCAGGGTGGGGATAAACTCCGCAAGTGAAGCGGCCGTTTGCTCCTCATAGCTGGAGTGGTGTGTCGATTTTCCGTGCAGTGCAATCCGCTCTCGCTTCTCGCGACGCTTCTCGTCGCGAAAATGATGCGATAACTCGCTTTTGGCCACCGACATTATGAACGTGATCAGTTGTGCACCCCGCCGGCTGTCGTATTTCGATAGTAGCTTGGCGTCGTCCTTGATCATGGCGTACCAGACCCGCGCGGCCAGTTCATCGACCAGATTCAGGTCGGCATTGCCCGGTCCCAGCATGACCTGGATCGAGAACTGTAATGGTTCGTGGCACTGGGCGTATAGCTCCTCCCAGGCAGGAACCTCGCCCGCCACGCAGCGCTTCGCCAAACTGGCGTCGGCCAGCAAAAGCGCGCGGTTGTCCGCCTCGCTTTGCTTCGGCGAATCGACAATCTCCGCGCCAGGATCTGCCGCGGTTGTGGATTGTGAATCAGATTGGCTCAAGGACATCTCCGAGTTTTGCCACCGAGGCTGCCATTGCAGCATAATGGCGACCGCCTCATCCGTGAGCTGCAATCGCAAAAGAATGTTAATAACATGCAGCTTAATAACTACACAGTCTCAATCCTAGTTGTCAGGTATGGCTGAGTCAAGCACCCTGGGGCGGAAATCCTTAGACTGCATTTCAATGGGGGGGGTAGCTTTAAGTGTTAGTGCCGCAAGATATTGCAAGATGTCGGGTTTGAATATTCTCAACCCCCCCGGTGATGAGAGGGGGTAAGCAACGTGACGATATTTATTATGATTGCGAACAAGATGAGTGGCTTGTGCGATCTGCTTGCAGTGGCCATAGGCTTGCCAGGAGGACAACAATTCCTATTGCAATCAGGGCAAGCGTCGACGGCTCCGGCACAGTGGTGTGTTCGGCGTTTGTCCAGTTGGCGGCCAGCAGGGTAGCGTCGATGCCGTTGACGGCTCCATCGCCGTTGAAATCGCCCATCTCCCAAAGAGCGTCGGAGGCGGTAAGCCAATGAGTGGCCAGTATCATAGCATCGGCGTCATCAACCACACCGTCATGATTGGCATCACCGACTATGCTCGGCGCGGGTGTACCCACGTTCAACACTGTGTAGCCATCCAGATAGCTTAGAGTGTAATCGTCACCGTATGTTGCGGCGGTGATATCGGCCCAATCCGAAATTGAGTCCTCCCAATAGCGAATCGCACCCGTACCATCAATCTGCCCCAAAAAGTCGAATAATGAGTCATCGGTATCACCACTCAAGGCCAGCATGCCACCGGTATCAATGTTGATGAAACTGTCCCCATCTCCATTGTAGTCAATGGTTAAGGTTCCAATAACTCTGACTAGACCGCGGTTTGCAATATCCAGCATACCGCTGCCGTGAAGACCTACGTAAAGGCCATTGCTGCTTGTCCAGGTCGAGCCGTATCCATCGACAGTTACACTGCTGGTAGAACCTGAATAACGGGCGATCCAGCCTCGGGAATTACTGACCGCTGCGCCCCCGGTAATGTCCAGCATTCCGTTGCCGTAGCGGCCAATGTGGAGCTCACCGCTGTTTGTCCAGGCCGAACCGCGCCCATCGACAGTTACGCTGCCGGTCGAACTGGAACCATCGCCAACATAGCCACCAAAACTACTGACCACTCCGCCAGCGGAAATATCCAGCGTACCGCTGCCATCGTAGCCGATGTAGAGGTCGTCGGTGTTCGTCCAGGTCGAGCCGCTTCCATCGACACTCACGGTGCCGATAGCTGTGGCGTCCTGGCCTATATAGCCACCCATGGATGTCACCACCAGCCCGCTACTAATGGTGAGTGACCCGGTGCCTTTCAAGCCAGCGCCGAGACTTCCCCGGCCATCGATGTTGTAGTTCACCGTAATGTTTTGATCCGGCAGGCTGTTGATAGTGCGGTAATAGCCCGCAAGATTGTCGGGACTGTCAAAGGCCAGGGCTTGATCGGCAATAACGCCATGCAATAAGATCGTGCCCGTCCCTGTCAAATTCGCATCATCCGCCCAGAGCAATCCGGTGTCGAGAGTTCCACCGTTGAAATTAATCGCGTTCGAATTGCCGACATTTGTCGTGCCGGCCACGGTGACCAGCCCTCCGTTGGTAATATCCAACGTGCCGCTGCCATAGCGGCCGACGTAGAGGTAGCGACTGTTTGTCCAGGTCGAGCCGGCTCCATCAACAGTTACGCTGCCGGTCGAACTGGAAGTGTAGCCGATGTAGCCACGGGAATTACCGACCGCTCCGCCCCCGCTAATATTCATCGTGCCGCTGCCTTGGTAGCCAACGTGGAGGTCGTCACTGTTTGTCCAAGCCGAGCCGGCTCCATCGACCGTTACACTGCCGATCGAACCGGTACCGTCGCCGATGTAGCCTTCGTAAGATTCGATCTGAGAGCCACCGTCGAGGCGCAACACACCGTGTGCGGTTTTGCCCACGTAGGCGTCAGTGTTGCTGGTCCAGGTGGCCGGATCGGCAGGATCGAGGTCGGTAGCCCCGCCACCGTTTGGATCGACTATGACGGCAGAGAAGAGTGGCTGAGTCGAGATGAGCAAGATTGCCGTAAGGGCAAAAAAGAGCAGAAATGTCGTACGTTGCTTATTCATCGTGTTTGATTGCGTCTACACAAACGGTTGCTGAGTCTGTTTTTCAGAAAGTGCAGAACTACAGCCGGTATCCGCAAATCTTCCATCAGTCACTAGTTTAGTTATCAGCTGCGGCTACGTCAAACATTAAAGTTCAAAAATCCCGTACGGATATGGTACAACTCATGATTGGCAAGCGCCAGCCCTCTCACTTCTTAGCCGGGCTGAGATCCGCAATCACGGGCAGGTGGTCGGAGCCGACGTCGGGCCCCACCCAACAGCTTTGGGGACGCCAATGCTCGTTGGTCAGAATGTGGTCGATCCGCACCCCGAACGTAACCCCGCGCATGGATATCCAGCGTGTTCTGCCGAATCCTAAGCCGGCCTGCGAAAACGCGTTCGTGTACGGTCCCCAACAACTGCGATAGATCACGCTGTCCGACGGCATGTTGAAGTCGCCCGCGATGATCAAGGGCCCGCGGAACTGCTCCATCCAGCGGGCCAGCTCCTCCGCCTGGCGGCGACGGCTTTCGAGTTCCCTTTTGAGGATGTATTTTTGCGACGGGTTGACCACCGTGTGCCGGTCGAGCACGGGTACGATCCCCTTTTGGGCCGTGCGAAGATGGACGCTGCAGACGTCGATCGGCCCGCCGGGCGTTCCGACGCTGACGTACAGCCCACGCGTCGGCGGCCACTTGCTGGGCGGATAACTGCTGGTCTTGTAGCTTGTTCGGGCTAGCTACCCGCAGGTGTCCGGCCTTGGCCACATTCCACCCCTGCGGGAGCATCTCCGCCACGTTGTTCTTTCCGCATTCCTGCAACATGACGATGTCCGGCTTTTCCCGCTGGATTAATTGCAGCAGCAGGCGGCTGTCAACGCGCTCGCCGCCCACGTTGAGCGTGAGCACCCGTAGCGTCGCTTCGTCCGCGCTAGAAAACCCCAGCGGAACACAGAGCCCCATAATCGGCCAAACACCAACCCAGCCCGCCACGGCCCAGCTTCGCGCCAGTAGCCGCCGTGTTACGCGACGTTGCCAAGATAGCGCAAGAGAACGATTATAGATTATGAAACACATTGTCTTGGCAGATCGCGGCATATCGCGGCAGACTGTACCTATACGCGGCAGACTTGCGGGCACCATAGTCGGCACCTCGATTTATGAATCTGTCGTATCTCTAGCGACACTAAAGAGATAGGGAAGATGTGTTCCAGGCTACGGAAAGAAATATCAATTTTGGGAGAAACCCCAAAAAGCCCTATATATGCTTGTTTTATAGGGGTATAAGAGCTTTTCGAAGCTTCTTATGCTTCGTAAGTTATGGCTAGGAATGGCCCTCTATGGGTAAAATCTATTGTACGTACAAGCGTTGATTTCTTTCGGTTTTTCATGGTTATCATCATGTTTCTTGGGGGGTTTTCTTGACCGTATAGGGTGATGCCCTATAGGCTAGGGGTTAGAGTACACCATCTTTTCCCCCTCTATTTGGAGACTGTCCGATGAAACGCTCGATTATTGGATTAGTGGCTTTGGTTGCCGTTGTGGCGAAGCTGCTTTTCGACCAGGGCTTGGATGAGCTTTTTTGACAATCCCGACTTGCTTTCCACATTTGGGTTAAGCACCCATAATCCTCTTTAGGGTTCGGGAGATGAGGTTGTGACGACAGTAATGGTTGCCTTCTCGTGGATTTGTTTGACAAGTTGGGACAGTTTTTGCAATAAAACCACACGAGCTTGTATGTGCATGGCCTGTTTCTGCAAAGCGGGAATCGTTTGTTTCTCCAGGGTGACAAGCCGTTGCCTTTTCATTCCTCGCTGTTGCAAGATTTTTACTACCGGAGATGCCAGCCAATTCTTGATGCTTTGAGCTTCGGCCTGTGCTACCGACAGTTGCCGGCTTAGCTTTCTCGCATCTTTAATGACATTCGCACAAAGTTTTTTCACCCGTTGTTGGGTGAATTCGACTTTTTTACTTCGCCCGGTGTCGATCTGCGGCTCAATATCCAAAGTAGTACCGTTCCTAGATTGCAATGTCAGATGAAAGCTTATTCCTGGGTAATCCGTTAACATAATATCAACAGGCTGGTCACGGCTGATAATTCCATGGTCTGGCTGAAATTCATATGGTGTGCCTAGGCCTGTAACCTCTTCCACCCTAACTACTGCTTTGTCCAAATTTATACTCTCTGGAATTTTTGTGTGCAGTACGCGACGTGAAAAATCCAAGACAACGTTTTGTTTGGTCTCCACAGGTGAAGGCGGAGCGGTGACCTTTGATGCGGCACGATTATTTATAGGATCTTGAGGAGTTTGAATATCACCTGTTATTTTTGACCGGCTTGGCTCAAAATGAATTGGTTCTGTTTTTGGACTGGGTGGCGACAACGGCAAGTCTGACTGCCGAGATGGTTTCAGCGATCTACTGTGGTTTTCCTGCTGTTGCGGACTGCTCGGACATGTGGGGGGGATTGCGTCGCCGGGATCGTGAACAAAGCTAACGATGCTTTCGATCAACGGGTGCTGTGGGTTTATCAGGAATAAGACGAAACAGCCTGCTGATAATCCGATTACCCCGAATACTATGAACCCGGTAATCGACACAACAGAGTGTTTTTTCGACGTCTTCTTCCGCTTTCCTCTATACTTCCTAACCGTCGACGAACCACTTGACACGGCTATCGCACTGAAAGGATCGAATTCTTGATCCAATTCGGGGTTGCTTCCAGGTGAAGATTGCTCCACTGGCGGAACTAAAACAGTCGGAGGGGCGACTGGCAGAGGAGCGACGGGCGGCAGCATCTGATGCCGCAACTTCTGGTCGTAGTCTGCCTTCTTCTGCCTGTTGAACAAACACACCCTGGCCGCAGCGACTTCATTGAGAAGTTTTTGTGAAAGATCGCTGTGTTTGCCAACCTGGAAGGTTCTTAAATGGGCCATCTGCCGGTCAGCGGCGTTTTCGATTATCTCGGGGGCGTCGGAAAATGTCGGGATGCCCAAGAGCCGATAGAGGTTCGGCGGCTGGTCATGCGGTGGAATACCAAGCCATGTGTGATATGCGTCAAACGGGGCAGGCATTTCGTAACTTGGAATGCTCATATTGTCCTTCGCCTAAACAGAGCCGGGAGATTGCTAGGTGAGAGCCGGGAAGCTACAAGCCTATACGAATTTAATTCTTACCGGCATTCTATTCCACTCCGCAGCCATCAGCAACGCCCCCCGAAAGAATGTTCTGCCAACAAATCCCACCGATCTAGCTGGTTGGCATGGCGTTACTTTATTTACGACGTTGGCACCACGCTCAGCACTACGACCACTAATACCAAAAATTTCTCCTACTTTGTCACGGGTTCGAGTTGGGTTGATAGGGTAGGGCCGGGCGGCCCTATCCTGTTGGAGCCTATTGACGATTTCAAATTATTTTCCCTCCCACTCGCCATAAACTGCCTATGCTAACGGTTTGAGCAAGGTCGAGCCAAATTTTGTCAAACCAACTGTGATAATAGGACAGAAGCGATTTTTAGGTTTTTAAGGCAAGGAGAATATCATGCAAGAGAAAGTATTGTTAAGTGAGATCGTCGCTAACCCATTTCGTAATTTTGACCGGTGTCCCATAGTTCCTGAAGTTGTTGATTCACTTGTAGAATCGATGGAACGTACCGGGTTTTGGTCTGGCCTTATTGGTCGTCGAAAAGATGATGGAGTTGTTGAACTAGCTTTTGGTCACCATCGATGGTTAGCATACAAAGTAAAGTATGGTGATGATGCTCGTATGCCTGTAGATATTCGTAAGATTTCCGATGAAGATATGCTTCGTTTTTTGCTTGACGAAAACAGTAGCGAGCGGACAAGCTCGGATCGTCGCAAGGTTGCGTTAGAAGCTATACGCTCGGTCGTTCTTTCATATGCAGAAGGGAAAATTGAATTAGAAAAGCCAAGACGGATTGATAATAGCACCCGTTACGCTCCTAGTTTCAGAAAGAATTTGTCGCCCTATGGGGACGACTATCCTTATAACACAATCACAATAGCCAAGTTTTTGGGATGGACTAAGAAAGGAGGGAAAAATGGTATTCGTGCAAGCCAACGTGTGGAAGGTCCTCTTATAGCATTGGAGAAGGAAGAAGTAGGAGACCTTGAAGCACCAACAAATGACCGAGGCATGGAACCAGATTTACTTTATGAATTCAAGCAATGCCATAAGAGATTGCTAAATTCTATACGGAAAATGTTTACTCAAGATGATCTGATGTTTGAAGGTTGGGTTGATATGCTTGGTTGTGCAAAACAAGAATCGATACTTTATATTGAAGAAATGGAAAACAACGTATACGAGTTGTTGTGCAATGGCAAAAAGGTGGTTGAAGAGTTACGGAGGTATAAAAAAAGAAAACCTACTTCTGCTGATGAAAACGAAGATAACGAAGATAATGAAACGACTAAACTTCCAATTCTGAATCTCCCACTAATCACATTTGAGCCCAAAAAACCGGTCGTCGATCTTGGGCCAGATTTGCCAGAAGACGACGAAGACGACTGGGACATACCTGGATGATCCTCGACAATGATGGTAGTAGTGTACGGATGCTCACACTCATTGTGCGAGCACCCTATACATACTTTGTTCTTCATTGTTCTGCATGATTTTATCTTGGATCAATCCCCTGTTCGACGTAGACAGATTTCAAGGACTTCAACATTGCAACAGCCATGATGGGAACAATAGCGTTTTGAATCGATTCCTTCGTTTTCTTTTTGTCTTGGCCTACGGCTAGATTGGCAAGATTTGAAGCTGTAAGGTTTTTTGCGTCATCTTCTGAGAGTGAAGTAAGGTTTTCTCTGAAGTCCTTTACTTGTTTTTTGAAAACTGGTTGCAAAGCTTTCGATATATCTGCTTGAAGTTTATCGTTCTGCTTTTTGAATACTGCAAGGCTAGTACGTTGACGGGATGTGAGTTTTCGTTTACCCATCTTTTGAACCTACTTCCAACTTATGCAGGATTTCATCAGCTTTGTTTTCTGCTACTGAATCATGGACCATCTCTTGCAGGCCTTCTTCAATGAGATTTGTGGTTTGCATGTTCTTACCACCTACCAATTGACCGTTAAACAATGCCTCTTGCTGTAAATCAAGTGGGGATAGGTTTCGAAGTTCATGGGCAGTTATAACGCCATTCTTTGAAAGTAGTTCTGCCCACTTCAAACGCATTTCTGCATCATGGCAAACGGCTGGTTCTATCCAAACTTTGATTCCACCGAACATCGGTCCAAGCCACTCTGTAAGGCTTTGGGAAATCAATTCGATTTTCGGATTTATGGTGTATTCAACAAAATGCTGAGACGCCATTGCAGACGCAGCACGGCTACCCGGTTCTGACCCACCGGTTATATACGGACTAACGCCGAAGCCCTGCAAAATCTGGTCCTTCGTCTTTTGACTTGAACGAAGGTAATCCATTTCAAGCGTTGTATTGAAGAAAAGACGTTTCACGTCTTCTATCATTGAATCGAGTATCAGGGGTTCCCCATGTTTTGCTACACCTGCATAACGTTTTTTGATTGCATCGATTACGGTTCGTCGTTGTGTTGATGTTAGTCTTGGCCGATGACCGTTTGCATCTTTCCCAACTGTGAGAATGACGCTTGGGTTGATGTTACGCTTGAACATTGAAGACTGAGAAAGCGTTATACTTTCGTCCGCATCAACAGCCGCTCCTACTGCTTGAAGTGGGCTAGTCGAACCCCATGGGTCACCTGGGTTTGGATATGCGATATAACAGATTTCTTCGCGTGGCAGTGTTATAGCTTCGCTAGATCCTGGTGGACGGATCTTAAACGATTCATAGCTTGTCCCTTCTGAATCGTAACCTTGAATCCACGACGTAGGGACAGGAAGGATTTCTTTTTGTTCAGGAAGCCACCATAGAGATTTTCCGGTCAACTCTAAGCTTGCTACTGTTGAAAAAATGAGACTCCAACCCACCATAATATTGTTAGGATTCGCAAGCAAGTCCAACAAAGGATGATTAGTAAGACTTTCGATATCATTAAACTGACCTCCTATAGATTTTTTGCCCGATGGATTTTTTGAACCAACTTTACCAACCCTTATCGGTTGCCCTGCAATGCGTTGAGCTATGGGACGTATAGCCGTATATACCCACCCTTTGAAATGCTGCAACTGTTCTTTCGATTTTGCAAAGTCTGCCTTACCAGATGTTTGACCACCTGGGGCATTTGCAAGGATAGATTCAGATGATGCTTTATTATTCACCGAAGACTTTGCAGACATATACGAACGACTGACATCCGCAAACGCTTTATTTAATGTCTTGCTCATCGTTTATTCCCTCATATTCTGCTTGTTTTCTGGCATATGCTGCCCCCTCCGCCTTGACCCTTGCACGGTCTCTTGCAATCACTTGGGCCATGTTTTCGATTTCAACTTGAGCAACTGCAAGCTCTCTATCCTTGGCTTCAATGGTTGATTCCAAGTCGAGAATCTGGTTTCGAAGTTTTCGCGTCAAGTCAGTAGGTTTTGTTTTCCACATAATTGTTATCCGTACATTAAAATAACCGTCTTCGATAACCCGCTGAAAATTACAACGACGGGCACCGAAGACGGTCTTTCAAAGGGATTCTATTTAGTCTGACAACTTTGACAACAGCTTTTCAAACATAACCGTTTGGCGGTTAATCGCTTCGGTCAACTTGTCGGTTTGGTTTTGCTCTGGTCTTGATACGATGAAATTCTTTCGAATCTTGCCTTTGATCGTGTCGGGCAAAGTACCCTTCGTGACCTTGGCAATACCATCTTGGACCGCTCTCTTGATCCAGAATAACCACGTCGGAACATCGATATTTTCGAATTCCGTAACAGGTGGTTCAAGCTTCTGGCCCTTGCGTTCAATGCGTTCCTTGATCGGGGCAAAGGTTTCTTCGTGCAAAACTTCACGAACATATCCGGTCCCGTCTGGATCAATTCCTATTCGTTGACCGGGTATTGGGTCTGGCCATTCAGAGGTTTTCATCTTGGCCATGGGTTCGCCAATTCGCATCAAGTCAAGACGACCACGGATGGATTTTTGTAAGGGACGAAAATGCAAATTCTCATTATGCTTCCCGTCAATTTCTATTTCGATTGCATTAGCTACCATGATTTTATTTCCTTTATTCTAGGTCTGAGCCCCGGACATTTTGGCGAATGCATTAGCGTCAACCACCTGACCGCCAAAGCGACCACGCACGATCAAAAGAGCCATATTTCGTCTAGCAAGGGTTGTGCCACCAGTGTGCCATTCAACAGAGAAACCCAAACGTCGGTACATCCGGTATTTCGAAAGACAACCAAAACCGATTGCAGTATTGCCAAGATTGTTTTCGATTTTGTGATTCCAACCAAGCGTTTTATAGCTGTTGATTTCCGTCAACGGACTCAATGCAGGACGTTGATCGGTTGTCGGGGAAGCTGTATCAATTGCGATTGCTCTTGACCGTTGATATGCAGTGTCGTTAGAAATGAATACCGGTCTCATTGACGGGTTGCGGTATTGCTTGCCCACTGCAAACATCAACGATTCATAATCGTCTACTGTAGGTGGACCACCAGCACCGTTGTCAGACGCTACCGAAGAGACACCAGACTTAACGAATATGCCTTCTGGCTGAGTCGTGCCATTACCATTGGCAATGACCAAATCCAATTCAGCCCGAAGACGTTCACCCAACAAAGCGTTGAGGGTTTCACCAACTGCAACGGGGGAATCTGCAAGGAAATCCCTTCCTACCTCAACCGCCGCGTCAACCGTAAATATGGTGGTGTCAATCGCATCTACCATAGAAGCAGTTGAGAACAAAGAGACTTGGGTGTCGTCACCACCACCCCAAGCCAATGTTGGGGTATCGATGCTTGCACTTTCTACCCTTCGACCTCTGGGGACCGGTTTCAAATCCACTTGCGGGAACAATTCACCATTCAGCAAGGGGAAGCTAACAAGATCATTATCGAATTCAACTGGAACGACTTCAATACCACCAGACGTTGCGTCATCGATCAACGCTTTGGTCTGGAAACCACCCGATATCTTATCGTGGTATTCACCTTCCGACTTGCCGCACCATTGCCCTTCGGAAGTCATTTCGTCAAGAAGGTTTCGTTCATACTCGTTAAGTGTGGCGGAACTAATACCAGCTTTAGCGGCAGTGTGCTTGAGCAAGACCCCTGCCCTAGCTTTCGAAGCTTCGGATTGTGTTTGACATTCAATTCCACTAATCGGGTCAACCACTGGTAAACCCGTCTTGGTATGATTTGCTGTGTAACGCTTTTCGCTGTAACCTTCAGAAGGTCGTTTTGCGGTGATTTGACCATAGTTATTTTTAGTTTTAGACATTTGTATTTCCTTTTCAGAACAAATTTCAAGAGCTTTATCGAGACTATCAGCAAGACGACCGATTTCGTTTGTTTCGGAGTCGTCCGTCATCAACTCGATATAAGTTTCCGAGTCCAATTCTCCAGACGCTAGGAGACTGGCACAACGATTGCCGTAAGTATTTCGTAACGTCTCAGCGTTTGCTTTCGTCGAAACACGGGGACATTGTGGATCGTTCGCTTTCATCCAAGCGATGAGTTTTTTCGTGGGGACTTCCATTTTATGAATTCCTTTTGTAATCACCCGATTTGCCCCCAAAAGTTTCGGATCAGCCAGTGGGGAACGTGAAACCCAAAGAGATAATGCTGCTCAACAAAACTTTGATTGTAGAAGGGGCAAATCGGGTATATATAAATAAAAAAACACGCGGAAAATATCCCCATGGATGGGAGACACCTTTCCGCGTGTTTTGCAGACCTTGGAAACATTCCAAGGATTTATTCAAATTGTCCTTCAGGCAACAATTAGATCAGGGGCCATTTTGTTTGTCAACCCCAACTTGGCAACTTTCGCAGTGTGCAAACTGATTGCCAATGCTGTTGCTGCGTCACCGTGGGCGGTTCCACTTGGTGTTGTTCCTGGTACAAGTCGAACACCATAATTCTTTTCGACGACTCGAAGGGCTCGCAAGTCTGCAACCAATTCGGGGTGGTCGTAAAGCTCGATACGGTTTTCCTGGAATGCTTCCAAAGTCTGAGTTGCCATCGATTTCAAATTCTGGGGAACGAAATCAATAGCTTTGCATGGAATCCCCTCATCGGTCAATCTTTCGGCCAATAGCTCCGCTTGCCATCTGTCGAACCCAAGCTGTTGAAGATTGAAAACCTTGTCGAGTTCTATAATCCGTTGTTCGATTTCTGAAAGAGATACTTTCCCCTCGGCTGGATTCCATACGTCGCAGCTAACAAGCTTGACTTTTCCTGTCCCTGCATGGTGAACATCTTCAGTTTCACTTGATGTGTCTTCCACAAGACCTAGGTCAAGCATAGTTTCGGCTAATGGTGTTCTGTTGATTATCCTTTTCTTCTCTTCCGTCCAACCAACATTCACGCCAAGGATAACTAAAGCCGATGCATCACGACGTAAGCCAAGGTCAAGACCACCGATATACACGAATCCTTTTTCAACTTTGCTTGATGGCCCGTCGAGTATAATGCTTCGGTCAATTTCAGTCTCGGTCAACGCATCCCCTGAGCCGCTCGCCCATATATTCAACCAAAGCCTACTATAAGCCACCAACGGCAAGAGACGCCTTTGCTCGAATAGTCGATTATGGTCGATCCAACTTGCTACTGGACCGTCAAGCCGGGAAAAATACCATGCTGGATCTTTTCGTATCAATTCCCTTGTTTGGTACTGCCAACTCTCTCGAAATCCTGCATTGCCAATACAGAGCATCAGACAGTTCTTTTTCTTCGCACAAGCAGACAGAATCGAATCGAACAATTCACGTTTGGGCCAGATTGTGATTTCGTCCAAAACTGCAAAGTCTATCAATAATCCATAAGACGAAGGGGCATCAGAACTAATAATTTGAAGCTCTGACCCGGTTTTGACATTTACTACCTTGTATTCTGTGACTTTGAGAATAGACGATAGCCAAGGATTTAACCTGACAATGCGGTCAATTGCATCACGGTCAAGTTTTGCTTGGTCTCGGTCTGCCGCACAAACTACACCATTGATTCGACGTTTTGAAGCGAACAAAACCCATGCAACCATAGTGGCGATATCTGAAGTCTTCGAATGTCCTCGGGGACGTTCCAACCAAGCTCTCAGTGGACCGTTTGCAGAATGACCTGCAACCTTTTGCCAACCTGGGTCCAATGCTTTGAAGTCTGCATTTTGCCATTCATCAACAACGCATGAAAGTTTTTTTGATTCATTGTCAACGTCAATCTTTAAAGAGTTTCTAAATGCTTGTGGATCGGTTTGTAATACTTGGAGATTCATATTCTATCCTCAACGGCTTCGTGGGTGTGTTTGTCGCCCTGTGGAGACGACTATTCTTTACACTTTGCATATAAATGCGTTTCAGTGGCATTTGTTTATAAACTCAATTCATACCCGCAATGAAAGAAAGATTGCTGTTCATGTCCTTCATCCAAGTGGCAACTTCTTCCTCTATTTCGATGCTATGCTGTGACAATTGATCTACCGTGAAGACTCCAGAGCTTACCAGTGTGAACGTATGATCGACCGCATCGGCAAGATCTGACTCGGTTTGGCAATCGTCCATCATGCCACTTAGAGAAACTGCTGCGGTCAGCATGGGGACGCTTTCGAGATTGTCAGATGGAAGGGGCCACCAACTTCTATCATTCTTTTCATTTTGGAAATGGTCGAATACTTCGTAAATTTCCATGACTCTGTTCCTTTTCTTTATAAAAATGGGCCTTATAGATCCCACTCATCGTCTTCGTCTGCATCGAATTCTGCATTGCTTAGACGCTCTGGTTTCGCTTCTACAGTCTTACTTGGTTCTTCGACTACTTTGTCGGGTTCAACCTTTGGTGCTTCTGCTGGGGCTGTTGCGTTGTCTGCTGGATCATCTGCATATAACGCATCGAAGACGTCCAACTGTTTTGTATTTAGTCCAAGTTCTTTCAAGCACTTATCCCGATTCGTTGATGCAGTTGCGATATCCTTGCTGTATAAGATCCGCTCTGATGCAGACATTGAATCGATTTCTTTTCTAAGCCAACGTTGGGTTAGCATGGCGTGGCGTTCCCATCTAATCGCGGTTTGGATCATTGCAGCATTGAACAAACTAACCTCGCCGTGATTGCCTATCACGGCTTCCTCAATAAGCCGTCTGAGGATGTCACAATCACGTTTGATGTAACTTGCACCCTTGGGTAACATCCCAGCACGTAAGCCATGACGCATCTTGTTACGGTTCAGTGGAAGTAGGTTTGTTGTTTGCATGATTCAACCTGTTCTATGAGTATCCCGGACTGGTTTCGCTGTCTTTATGACTTCATTTTGTACATTGTGAGTTGTACGAATCAGTGGAATATTCAGTAAGTACTTGTTTTATAGGGGTTTGCTGGATCTATGATTCATATTTAGAAACTGAAGGCTAGATAAAATCAAAGAGCTATGAATACATTCATTTTCTTGAGCTTCGAGGTTTTGGGTTGTTACGTGCATTTTCTTACCATTCTTCTCATCTTTATATGTGGATCTAAAATAGAGTCATATAAGATTAGTGGGGAGAGTATCCCGCACATACTCGCCTCACTGGGACGACTAATTTTTTTTACTGTTACTACTTCATTTCCATTTTTTCAGCGTGTTCCAAATTTCGCCTATTTTCCATTTTTTCTAGCTGCTGTAATAAATCTGCTGCTTGCGTTTCCTGAGCTTCAAGGAAAGAAGAGGTCAAGTCATGCCTATTTGACATTTGAACGCTCATACGCCCCCTTGTTGCTCCTTTAACTTGTTGTTTAGTTATTTTTTCCATGATTTCTTCAGCTTGTTGTTTTTGTGATAGTTTCATAACAATTTCCCTTAATCTATTTTTTTAAGAGTGATATTTATATAAAATAATTAACGAACTAATTAGTTAAGTTTATATAAAATAGAGGATAGAATTTTAGGGAAGAAAGAAAATATGTAGTACGGCGAAAAAGTTCATAGCGTAATCACAAGGCGTAATCACCATACTCAATACCATAGTGTTATTCGCTTTGTGTTCTCCGCTCTGTGTTCTATATTTCTTAATTCTAATCACCTAATCCTATTCCCTATTCTTAATCCAATCTAAGCTTTATATGCACTAGACCTAGCCTAGGAAATGCTGTGGTTTATGAAGTGGTTAATTTACCCTGTAGTGAGTTAAATCGTTTGTTTGGAAGTCTCATATTTGTTTGATCCTGCCCCCCGTTGAATTGGAAGGCTTTTTCTGACTTTAGAAATTGCTTCTTTCAATAATTTCTGCTCATCGCTTATGGGTTTTATTTCACTTGCATTCTGCTTGGTGTTCATCCCACGTTCACATTGATATGCTTTTACTTCATTGAGTTTTGCATCTGGATATAAGTGAGTCACCAGTTCCGTACCTTTCGTATATAGATACAAGTCCTGGAGTTCTGAATATCTTGCTTGTTCATCTTGGTTAAATTTGGTGTAGTGTGGGGATCGTATAAACCGGTCTGTGCTTTCTGCAAATAAAATTGCGTCATGCTGTTTTGCATTTTCTGCGATGGAAGCTAACCAAGATGGATCATTACCAGGGCCGATGTACTCAACCACGTCAATAACTATCAATCCTAATTTCTGTGCAACTTCTCTAAGGTTGTTTGCTTGGGCTACTAGGTTTTTCTTTTGGTTACGATGTGAAACTCGACAAATTATCACTACGTAATCACCACGCCGAAAATATGAAATCCCATCGATAAATTTACTCGCTTGACCTTGCAAATTTCTCGCCATTTGCCTAAACTTGCTCATGTGCTCATCATCCTTTTAGTGACTTTTTGGGTTGATATGCTCTCGTAGTTTTTTGTGATGAAGGAGAGATCGGCGGTCTTTTGGATTAGGCCTAGGTAATTTCTTCAACGGCATTTGCTTATTAGCCACACGGGTTTCGCAACTTCCCGTGTGGCTTTTTTTATGATCGTCCCTGCTTCATTCTTTGAAGAATTTCTCATCTATCTTCGTTTTTCGCCGTTTCGATTTTACTGCTGGTGGTGATGATTTGTTTCGCCGCGTTTCAAGGAAATTGTCAACGTCTTCCATTGTCATTTTGAAGAATGGTTTTGAATCTGCTCCCGTTGTTTTTGAGAAATTGTAAGCAGTCATGGAACCATCATTTATCCACTCAAGTATGCGATGGTGACTACATCCCAAAACGGCTGCGATTTCTGGCGGTGTGAAGTACTTCCTTGGCGGTTTTGGTAATTTAACCTTGCTCATTTCCTGCACTAGTCCATAAAAAAAGACCGGGCGAATCCGAAGACGTGAATTGATTTCCACTGTCTTCGAATTCGTCCGGTCTGATGCTGACTAGATCGTTTTCGTCGTTATGTAACTGTGTGGGCGGCTCTTGTTAGCTTCATCACGAGCGACTTCACTTTGTTCCGCTCTTTTGCCTCTACCGCCACCTCAATGGCGTTTATCAGAATTTTACTGAGAGGCCGACCACTACGCCTCTATTATACAAATGTCAGAAGTTACGGCAAGCCATGTTTTCAAACAACCAATCGTGAACATGGTCCGTAACTTTTTTGAGCCGTTCGTCTGAAATGGATTGCCGATAAACGGAAGCCATATCGGCAGGAATATGGCCCATGATGTGTGACGTGGCAATTGGTTCAGCTTCTTCGCCGATGGTTTGAAAGCCGCGTCTTAATGAGTAAAACGTCCTGCCTTTTTCATAAAGCCCTAACGACTTGAGTAAATCACGAAACTCCATCGATAGCGGACCATTTGCCGTTTCTCGCGTCCAGCTTGAGCCCGTAGGACGAAGGAAAAACAAATCGGCATTCTTACGCAAAGGCTTGGGACGTGTCGCTAGTGAAGCTCTTAGAGCTTCAGCCGTTTCTGGCCACAATGGAAAGCGTCGTTCTGTTCCGGTTTTTTGTCTGGGGAAATTCACCCAACCTTTTTCCAAATTAACGGCGGACAGTGTAAGGCGTCCAATGTCGCTATTACCCATTCCAGAGTTGGCACCAATAAGAATCATGGCCTTGAGCGTGACCGTAGGTGCTGCGTCGATGATGCTTCGTAGCTCATCGGGTGAAAACATCCGCACACCTTTTTTTCCTGATTCTATGCGAAGCGTTTTACGTGATGGTGGATCAAAACCAACTCCATACCTAATTGGCTTTTCGATCAGTTCGGATTTGTATGCGAAGTTAAAAAATGATCTGATCCGAATGATTTCATTTTTCGTTGCTATGCCTTTGTTTGTTTTCGTTATGTCGGCTCTTAGCTTTTCAAAGTCTGGCCCGTTTAAGTTTTCGACAACGGCTCGATTTCCAAAAACCCGTATGAGTCGTTCGGCTGCTGCGTAATAGGTCTTCCAAGTGCGTAGGGTTAGTTCGTCGTTCAACTGGCGTGTTTTTTTCCAAGTCAGAAACTGATTGCACAATGACGCTATGGTCAAAGCATCGTCATCAGTGTTTTTTGATATTGGCAGACCGGCGTAATGCTTGTCTTTTCGTTCTTCGTAAAGCTCAAGAGCTTCACGCCAACCATCATTTTCGACACGAATCATCTTGCCGTTGACGCGATGGCCCCACCTACCGAAGTAACGAAGCTTACCCCGGATACTTTTGCACCACTTGCCGGAAGGGTGAGGTGTGAGGGGGAAATCTTTGAAAGGTTTCGGGGGTTTGGTTTTTTGAAACGCCGTGTTAGGCTTGGTCATGGTCCCACCTTGCTTGTAACGAATTAGGTGTGGCCTAGGGTGTCAGTTGTACCATCAACTGGCACCCGTTTTCATTTGGCCTTTGTACAAGAGTCAGTGTATCATTGTACGCGGCTATTGTACATAGGCAAATTAAAAATCCCAGACAAGTCCTTAAAACCCTATTTTTATAGGGGTTTGAGGCAATATTCCCAAGTTTTTGGTCTCCTTCTACGGAACCGGAGGTTACAGGTTCGAACCCTGTGGGGTGTACTCCCAAAAGGCCGCCTACGAATCGACGTAAGTGGCCTTCTCTATTGCGCTTACGTCGCGCCCCGTCAAAGCGTTATG
>Ga0075120_10001266_pt1 | contig 20072 bp, 12 predicted proteins | sample AntAceMetag02UKL_FD_69792 | JGI IMG/M metagenome (GOLD analysis project Ga0075120, IMG submission 69792) | Saline lake microbial communities from Ace Lake, Antarctica - Antarctic Ace Lake Metagenome 02UKL | ecosystem: Environmental > Aquatic > Non-marine Saline and Alkaline > Saline | place... | reverse complement strand
GGGAATGCCCACCACATGTTGTTTCGCTGCATGTTCCGGGCAACCAGCATACCGCCGTCAGGATTCCAGTCGGAGTAGAGCAATGAATGTACAGTGAGACTGGTAATACAGATCAGGATTATTTTAGTGATACCTTTATACATTCGGGTAATCCACCACATTTAACCCCCGTTAGATAGGATTAAAGAACAACATAAAACATTTCAAGGACTATTGCAACTCTATAGCATAGTTTTTTAGTTTTTTGTTAAGTGTTTGAAATTCTTGAAACATCATATCTACGTAAGTGTTTTTTAGCTTGATCCATAGCGGGCAGGGATGCCCGCTCTCCTCTGAAGTTAGCAGAAATGCGCGGTTCGGAGACCCGCGCCTACATGTGAACCATGCGGATTGTAACATGGAGAGTTGGACACATGTTATGCGTCCTGGATCTTTGCGTCTTTGCGACTTTGCGTGAGAAAATGTTATAAATTAATTTGTATTATTTGGCGAAAAGACTTGATTTTAAATATTCTCATATAAATATTACATATTGCAGGATAAACAAAAAGATTGAATTTCTGCTGCCTCACCACATATCCGGAGTCTATGATGTCAAATGTAAAAGACAGTTATGTAAGTGTTCATCTGATAGTAAGATGGATATTGATTTCAGCAATCATTAGTCTTTTTCTGACTGCTGCCATAGCGGTAAGTAAAACACCCAGCCAGAATATTTCACCGATTCCAATTGAGTTTCAATCACCTGAAGCCAGAAAAAAAGCTGTTAAAAAGGTGATAAGACACTACGGTGGCGGTGAATTGGATGAACCGGCAGTCCTGCTGATCGGTGATAATGAAACGGACGAAACCCTCTCTGAGGTTCTTGTGGACGAAGGTTTTGAGGTAACCTTTTTCGAGAACGACTATGACTATGAAAACGATCCGGCGGCTGACGAATTTGATGTGATAGTTTTAACCGATGGAACAACATATACCGACGGGATGCCGACAGAAGGACAGGAAGCGATACTGGATTTTGTTGAAAATGGTGGAGGACTGATTTTCACTGAATGGGTGTCATATGAAGTTGGAAATGGCAATTATCAGACATTATCCGATCTCATAATGATACCGAGAACAAGCGGATCTGAGGGTGCTGAGACGTACACAATGGAGGATGACCATCAGGTTACAGAGGGACTTCCCGACACATTCGAATTTACGACCGGGACTAACGAGGGAACCGCTACTGAGGGTCTGGTTGTGGTATCCGGCGAACGCTGCGGCGATGCGGTAGCAGTTATGGAATATGAAGATGGATTCGTGGTACAATTTGCCAGCGGTGGAAGTTACGGTGAATATGACGGATTCGCTGATGAGAACATGCAACAATTATTAATTAATTCCATTAATTGGGCTGCCGGAGGCGCGGGTGAGGTTGATGCCGTGATGGAAGGTTTTATTACGAGTGCGGAAACAGGTGATGGAGTTGAAGATGCTATCATCCGGGTGGCAGGCGAACGTGATACCACAGATGTCAATGGATATTATCAATTCGAAGAAATGCGCTCAGGAATCAGGTTAGTCAGGATAATCCATGATGAATATTCTGATTACGAAGAGGAGATAGAAGTTGAAATAGGAGAAAACACATTCGATTTTGAAATTAATCCTCGTTCACCTGTATCCGGCACTATTCTTGATGTAGATACCGGCGATCCGATCGAAGACGCCTCAGTTACTTTTGGTGAAGAGACGACTACCAGTGATGAAAATGGTGAATGGGAAATACCGCCGTTGGATCAGGGTGAGTATGCAGTCATTGTCCTGGCTGATCATTATTATGAATATATTGATGATGTGGAAGTATTTACAGGCGAGAATAATTTTGAATGGAATATGATACCCCTGGCAACCGTTTCCGGGACTATTACCGATTCTGAAACTGACCTGCCTGTGGAAGGCGCTGAAATATCATTTGATTCACTTTATTCAGCCGTTAGCGATGAGAACGGTGAATATTCCATAATCGATGTCCTCGCCGGGGAATACGATGTCGAGATTGAGATGGAAGGATATTTTGATTATGTGGAAGATGATGTTGAAGTGGAAGAGCGTGAGAACGTTTTGGATTTCGAGATAGATATTCTTTCAGCGCCATTATCCGGTATAGTCAGGGATGAATTAACAGAAGAATTTCTGTTTGGTGCTACTATAACGGTAATTGACGCGGTAAGTGGTGAGACCATAAACGAGGTTCAAACTGATGAAGCCGGTGAATATACTACCGGAACCCTTCATGATAATGAGACTTTCCTTGCAATTGCCACGATGAACGGTTATGCACCATCAGATACAGCAGAGTTGCTAATCAGGTGGAACCGGGATAACGTCCACGACTTTGAGCTTACCCCTATTTTTGCCCTTGGTATCAGACAATTACAACAGGAGCAGGACCTCGAGACCTGGGTTACAACAACCGGTATAGTAACACAGGGTACTAATGTAACAGACACTGAAGAGACAAGTATCTACATTCAGGATGAATCCGGCTGGGGAATAATGATCTGGGATGACGATCCCTGGGATCCTGAAAACAATATAAACCGAGGTGATGGCGTCACAGTTATCGGTTTCCTTGTTGAGATAGATGAGATGACCCGTATCACCAATTTCGAGATAGAGGTAACCAGCAACGACAATGCTTTGCCTGACCCCTTAGTAGAAACAACAGGTGACATGAGCGGGAATGAACAACGTGAGGGAACCTGGGGACAGATAAGCGGTCAGATTAATCGCGATCCTCCCGGAGAAGGAGATTTTTCCTTAATCGTCGATGACGGGTCCGGGCAATGCGAGGTTCGGATTGTTGAGACGACGGGAATAGATATGTCGGCATTCTCAGCAAACGACTGGGGAACATTCACTGGAGTTATTGGTTTGTCACGTCAGGGCCTCCGTCTTATTCCAAATATGCAGGATGACATAAGCCGTATCGCTATTGATCCTCCAACTGACCTGACATCCGAACAGGAATTGGTCCCAGGTGCTCCTTTACAGCTTGAGGTTACACTAAGCTGGGCGCATGATCACCTTGATGATTGGCTTCGTTTCAAGATCTATCGTGACGGTGAACATATCGGCAACACCCAGCAGAACACCTGGTCTGAAAAACTTGAAGATCCTGATCCCGGTGAGTTTGGATCATACACTTATGAATATGAAGTAACTGCAGTATATGATGAAGGTGAAACGGAAGGTGCGGAAATAGAGGTGATCTGGGATATTACACTGGTTCATGAGCGTCCCTATTCAGGTGTGCCTACTGAATGGGCATTAGATGCTGTATATCCAAATCCGTTCAACCCGACATTGCATATAGTGCTGGGTGTGCCTGAGGCTGCGATTACAAGACTGGAAATTACGGATATACTTGGAAGAAGAGTGGAAGTCCTGAATAGTGACGCACTAAATCCCGCTTGGCACCGGTTCAGTTGGAATGCGAATGGCTATCCGACCGGGCTATATTTCCTTCAGGTAAAATCCGAGACCGGATTCAACACTACAAGAAAGGTAATGTATTTGAAATAATAAGAGATACCTTACCAATTGCTGTGGACGGGTTCTTGATTCGAAGAGAGGTTCGGCGTAGTCAATACGTGAAATCTAATTGTGTTCTGTACGGCGAATGATCTCATCCTGAAGGTCTTCAACAAGATCAACGAAATAATCGCTGTATCCGGCAACTCTTACGATTAAATCCCGATATTTCCACGGTTCACGTTGCGCAGCGCGAAGGGTTTCTGCGCTAATCACGTTGAATTGGATATGATGACCATCCATCCTGAAGTAGGATCTTACGAGCTGACCGACTTTTGTAATTCCTTCCTCCGACTCCATGATCTGGGGACTGAACTTTTGATTAAGTAATGTGCCACCGGTACGAATATGATCGATTTTTGCAGCGGATTTAATAACGGCTGTTGGTCCGTGACGATCAGCGCCCTGTACAGGTGAAATTCCTTCTGAGAGTGGTTCACCTCTTTTCCGTCCATCCGGCATTGCGCCTAAAACACTTCCAAAATACACATGTGATGTGGTAGGCAAAAGATTGATCCTGAAATTTCCACCTTTTGTGTTGGGACGACCATCCACTGCTTCAAAAAAAGCTTCGAATATTCGGCGCATTATCGAATCAGCTTTATCATTGTCATTACCATAACGTGGAGTCTCATCCATCAGGATTTGACGAAATTCCTCATTGTTATCGTAATTCTCTTTCATCATCGAAATCAGCTCATCCAGACCAAGTGTTTTCCGTACGAAAACATGTTCATTAATAGCAGATAAACAATCCGTCAGGCTACCAAGACCAACTCCCTGGATATAGGATGTATTATAGCGGGCTCCCCCTGCATTGTAATCAATTCCCTGCTTAACGCAATCATCAACCAATATTGATAAGAACGGAGCAGGCAGCATAGTAGCATAAAGTCTTTCGATTACAAGGTTTCCCTTGATCTTAATATTAATAAAATGATTCAGTTGTTTTTGAAATGCTTCAAACATGTCATCAAAAGAGCTGAAGTTTGCCGGATCACCTGTCTCAATCCCGATCTTCTTATTTTTTACTGGATTAATGCCATTGAAAAGAGTTATTTCAAGAACTTTGGTAAGGTTAAAATATCCAGTCAGGATATAGCTTTCTTTTCCAAACGCCCCGGTTTCCACGCAACCGCTCGCCCCACCATTTCGGGCATCTTCGACTGTTTTTCCCTGGCGAATCAGTTCTGCAATTATAGCATCAGTGTTGAAAATTGATGGTTGTCCAAATCCTGTTTTGATGATCTTCAAAGCACGATGGAGAAACCTGTCAGAATTCTTTTTACTCAACTGGATCATTGAACTGGGCTGCAATATTCGCATCTCTTCGATCACGTCCAGAATGATATAGGTTAATTCATTTACTGCGTCATTCCCGTTCGAATCAACTCCGCCCAGGTTGATCAGGCAGAAATCAGTATAAGTATTACTTTCTTCAGCAGTGACGCCCACTTTTGGAGGAGCCGGTTGATTGTTGAACTTGATCCAGAATGCCTGCAATAATTCTCTTGCGTCATCCTCAGTTAAATCTCCTGATTCAAGATCTGCGCGATAGAAAGGTAGAAGGTGACGATCCAATCTTCCTGGATTGAATGCATCCCATGTATTCAATTCAGTGATCACTCCCAGGTGGACAAACCAATAATATTGCAGAGCTTCATGAAATGAGGATGGCGCATGCGCAGGTACTCGTTCGCATATTCGTGCGATTTTCATCAATTCTTTTTTACGTTCCGGGTTATCCTCTTCTTCAGCAAGTGATTGTGCACACTCAGAATGACGTTCAGCGTACTCTATGATCGCATCCGCCGTAATAGCCATGGCTTTTAATTCTTCATGTTTATCAAAAGCCATCGGATCGTGATCAAAGTCCAATTTATTGATGGAAGCGTAGATATCTTCCTTAAAATCCAGGAATCCCTTCTTATAGATTTTGTCGTCCAAAACAGTATGACCGGGAGCACGCTGCTCCATGAATTCTGTAAAGATCCCGGATTCATAGGCTGTCAGCCATTCGGGTTCCATGGATTCCATGATCCTGTGACGAATACATCGCCTCGACCAATATGGAAAAACTTGCTCATCCTGGTATTTGAAGGTTTTGTCATCAACGGAGAAAGAGATTTTTTCGCGATCATTGAGTATTCGAAAATCCTGCTGAGTGTGCGCGCAAATCTCAGGATATGTAGGTGTTGCCTTTGGTACCGGACCACGCTCACCAACAATTAACTCATCCTTATCAATCGATATGCTTTTATTCCTGAGAATGTGTTTGAAGGCAAGAGCCCTTGCAACAGGGGCAGATACTCCCTGCGCATCATCATTCTTATAAAACTCAGTTATTAACTCTGCACGCTCAAGGGAGATCGTTGGAGTAGCCTCAAGGCTGAGTTGACGTAATCTCTGAATTCTTTGGTTCATAACGACTCAATAATTGGTTTCTATGCCGTATTCCTCAAAATAATGACTTTTGAGTTCAAGTTCATGCCGCGATGGCTCTCGAAGATTGTCTAATTTGAGATTAACACCGGTTTGCTGGTATTTACTGCGAGTAAAAAGGTTATATGGAAGCAGATCCACAGGATGCCGCCCCGGTAGATCATTCACAAATTTCGCAATACCCGTGAGGTTTTGTTCCTTATCCGTAATGCCGGGAATCAATGGGACACGGATTCTTAAAGAAGCTCCAAGGTTTGACAGTTTTTCCAGGTTTTCCAGTATAAGTTCATTTGAGACTGAAGTATAAAATCTATGTTCAGCAGGATCAATCAGTTTTAGGTCAAATAATATTAAATCGAGATATTCAAGGATTCGTTCAAAACTATCCCAGGGCGCATATCCGCAGGTATCCAGGGCTGTATGTATGCCTTCCTTTTTACACGCAACTAAAAGTGACAGCAGAAAATCCAGTTGATTTAATGGTTCACCACCTGAAAAAGTAACTCCTCCACCAGATTCATCATAAAAAATTGCATCGCTCAAGATAACATCCATTACATGATCAATATCGATTTCTTGAGTTTTATCATTATTTGGTAGCTTGCATTCCGGGTTATGACACCATTGACATGATAAAGGACAACCTGAGAAGAATACTGTCGTACGTATCCCGGGACCATCATGAATAGCGAATTTCTTTATATCGAAAATCAAGCCCATAAAGCTACGCCACTCAGATTAAAAAATGTGTCCGTGAATTCATGAAATCCCTGGCTCACAAAATTTCAAGCTTAATTTTTCTTTCATTTTCATAATGGTCCTGATGAGGTCCTGTGAAGAATAATTCCTTAGTTTCCTTATCCCATCCAAGCGCTTCGCCGGTGAAGACATTGTAATAGATACTCTTTTGTTCTTCAAGAAATGCAGGGATTTCCACGGAAGTTTTACCATTAGATTTAATATCTGCTTTTGCTTTGAGCAAGTTTATTTGAGCATCAGTATAAAATCCCATCTCTGCGTAGTTCACATAAGCCTCGGCATTACCAGACATTATAACCCAGTAAAAATTGCGGATGAAATCTAATACACCGACATCAACGGGATAAAAATCCTCATAGGAGTTCATGTATTCCCCGGCAGTTTTTTCTGATAACGCAGCTACATTGGAATATGATTCAACCACGATATTTAATGTTGCATTTGGTTTAGTTACCAGGTATCCAAGACTTTTTTTCGCTGAACGATTCCTTTCAATATTTTCAAGTAAGTCTTCAGTAGAATTTTTTACTATCAGGCTCTCATAATGGATGGCTTTCCTCAGTGAAATCTCCTCGCTGATCAATGGAGACAGATTCATGATCATTCTATTCAGTTCCGTTGAGGGGCGATCTTCCACATCAAGCAGAATATTCACCAATCGAAGTTCCTTCTGGAGAAGAACACTGCAAAGAAGCTTAATCAGCATATTATCAGCTTCTTTGAGCAGATTACGACTCATCTCAATGCTTGATTGTAACCTGTCTATTACGAATTGATGATCGCCTTTCTTGTATTGAATCAATAGCCATGCGTTTTCGAAGTTCTGGTAACGCAACAACAGAGGAGAGATAGAATGATCTGCTATTTGATGAGGCGTAATGGGAGAATTGAAATTTTTAAGTAATAATAGCTTATCATAACGATCAGTAAGGAAACGACATCGTTGATACAACTCATCAATCTTGGTGATAGAATCGAATACCGGTTTGGAACTGTTATAATCTGAAATAAATGGAACAGCCGCTTTCAATTCTTTAAAAATAGAGTCTACAGGAATTTTCTTAAACTTAACTTCATCAGGAATATTATCGTAGCTGAAACTCTCGATACGCTTGTTCTCATTTTCAGCCCATTCCACCGCAGCCATCACCGGGTCCATATCCGAAGGAGCTGAAAAGCCGACAATCCAATAGAAAGCATTCTCATCAGCCGGAATCTCTGCTCCAGCCTTATCGGCAAACCATTCTTGCGCCTGATCGCTTAATTGTTCATCAGAACCGAGGAAGTACAAGACGATGGGAACAACAACGAGAAGGATGATGATACTTAATATCATCACGATTTTCATAAAAACAAACCGTTTGCTGTCAGATTCAGTCGCATTTGTCCAAGATTCTTTCTCTGTCGTCTCGCTTTTCTCTGGTTTAGTGATTACAACAGTACCAGAGATTTTGTCATGCGCCGTCTGACGACGTGAATCAAAAAATATCCACCAGAAGCCTAGACCAAGCGGGAGGAAAGAAACAGGGAAGAATAGACCTCGCAGGAGAAGTTGTGGTATTACAGGTTTTTCACCTTTTGTAACATCAACGATTCGTAATCCAAATAGCAGTTTTCCTGGAGTTGAAGATAATAAATACAAGAAAGATACATGGATGTCATAGCAAAAAAAGCCTGCAAGCAGTATATCAATAATCACACATGACGCTTTTTCAGAAGGCAGCAAGCTCAGGAAGAATAACGACAAGGCAACAAAAACAGCTCCAAAGAATATAAAATCAACAAGACCTGCAAAAAACCGTTTCCAGATTGAACCAAAGACCGGCATATTCCCTCCCACGAAAACTTAGCCTGGGAGAAAAAGCACCCCAGGTGAATTAAATCGAGACCCATCATATATATATGCTATATAGGAAAATTAATTTTTCCAATTCTTAATTCTTAATTCTTAATTATCTCCAACCACTCTCCATCCAATATCACGCCGCAAATATTTACCCTCGAATTCAACACTGTTCGCCGCTTCATAAGACTTATTAAGGGCATCTTTTAGTGTGTTTCCCAACCCATTGACTGCGAGCACCCGCCCCCCGGATGTCAATAGACTACCACTGTCCCATTTTGTTCCGGCGTGAAAAACGATAAGGTCTTCTCGTTCGCTGGGGATTCCGGTAATTTCTTTCCCTTTCTGATATGAACCGGGATAACCTTCTGAAGCTAATATGATAGACGTAGAAAACCCGGTTCTGCTTATACGTTTCCAATCATTGCTGTCCAGTTTGATAGCATCCATCATAACACCTAATTTTCCAGTTGCGACAGCAAGCATAAGGTCAACAAGGTCAACAGCGAGTAGTGGCAAAACAGCTTGGGTTTCCGGATCACCAAAACGGCAGTTGAATTCGAGAACCCTGGGACCATCTTCACAGATCATAAGACCGGCGTAAAGCAGTCCTTTGTATGGTGTTCCTGCCTCACGCATCGCTCGAAGTGTCGGCTCTATGATCTCACGTCCGCATCTTTCCACCATGTCATCATCCATAACCGGAGCGGGCGAGTAAGCACCCATTCCGCCGGTGTTGGGACCTGTATCGCCCTCACCGATTCGTTTATGATCCTGTGACGGAGGCAATGTGATGTAATTTTCACCGTCTGTAATCACCTGGAGACTGACCTCAGGCCCCTCAAGACAATCCTCGATAAGAACCTCGTTTCCTGAGTCACCGAATTTGCGATTTATCATTATTGTGTCTATAGCCTCATCCGCTTCGCTTTCATTTCCGCAGATAAAAACACCTTTTCCGGCAGCAAGTCCGCACGCTTTCACTACAAGCGGGACGCCATGTTCCCTTACGAATGATTTTGCAGAAGCGGGATCGTTGAAAACACGATATTCAGCAGTTGGTATGTTGTGAGCCGCCATGAGGTCTTTAGCGAAACGTTTATCACTTTCAATTTGAGCTGCGGCGGCAGAAGGACCAAAAACGAAAACTGTGCCAGGATCAAAAACATCAGACAAACCATTAGCAAGAGGGTCTTCCGGACCAATAACCAGGAGGTTTATTGAATTTTCCTCGACATATTTCCTGATACCCTCAATATCATTAGCCTGAATATTGACAGTCTCACCCACGCTTGATGTTCCCCCATTGCCGGGTGCGATGCCGAGCCAGGTTACATGATCACTTTGACGGATTTTCCAGGCTAACGCGTGTTCACGTCCACCACTGCCTATCACAAGGACTTTCACTGCTATCTCCCGCTCTTAAATGAATTGAAAATGAAAATTACTTAGTAGTGCTTTAAATCAAATAAAGAGAGTAGTAAAAGTAACTCCCTTTCGGCGAAAGGGAGTTACTCCTCGAATCACTTGAAACAATGCAGAGCTAAATGATGAAGTTATTCTAATCTCACGTCATAATGCAAAGGAGTAAAGTAGAAAATCCTATTTATTCAAAATATCTATTTATCCTGTATTCCCAGGTTTTATTTCAAGAATAACATCTTTCGTGAGTCAATATTTCCATCTGATTCAAATAAATAGAAATAAATCCCTGAACTGACATCGTGACCACTGTTGTTCTTTCCGTTCCATAATACAATGTGACTTCCGGCAGAGATTTCGCCATTGATCAATGTGACTATCTGTTCACCCAGCAGATTGTAAACAATCAGCCTGACCTTGTTATTTGAAGGCAGAGTGTATTGTATCGTGGTAAACGCATTGAAAGGATTGGGGTGGTTTTGGGAAACGGAATAATGATCGGGCACCACATCCTGTCTTTCTGATGCTACTCCAACCCCATCAACATTTTCAGCAGCAAAAGTCGGACTCATTACGATAAAATCTCCGGTTCCGTTGGGGTAACGGCCATAGCTTAAATTGGTGGTCTGTGCGTCGAAAGTTACTTCGTCAATTATTGTGCTGTCCTGGCTGATCAATTTTATCAATTCACCTGATACGGCTGAGAGTTTGAAGTTTGCATGTAGTCCATCCTGCTGCCCATCCTCATCAGCCCAAACGACCAGGTAATCCTCAGGGGCGATAAATGTATCCGGGAATGCCCATTTCAACGGATTGAGTTCATTATCAGTTAAAAACAGCCCGTTCATCGGAATAGTATCTTCCCCGGTATTGTACAATTCAATCCAATCATCGAATTCGCCGTCCTGATCATCCTCTATGGATTCATTCGACGCCATAAATTCATTAATCGCAATATCCTCAATTGAATTCACTCCATCGTAGAACTCTATAGCGATCAAAGGACAAGCTACAAATAGACCAATGCACAACAACCCACCCTTTAAATAATTTGTTTTCTTGAACATGGTAAGTTTACCTCATCATTAATCTTAGATTCTATCTGAAATCACAAATTTAAGAAAAGCAGGATTATTAAGAGCCTTAGTCTCTTGGCATCTTTACGTGCGATGAATCCTGAAATTATCAGTTTGGTTATAATAAATGCCCCGCCAACATAGAATAGATAGATAATTCAACATGACGCTGAAAAGAACCTAAGGTTCAATTCAAGAAAAAAGCAAGATATGATTGATCAAAACACCATACAGAATGAAGCGCAGGTAAAAGTGATTCCAGGGATAATATGGCTCAAACAAGTTATTTGCAGTAGTATTATACAGAAACCACGATTATCCAAAGTATAATATATGCATTTTAAAATTTCTCGTTGCTCTTGAGATGATTAATCGCGCAATATAGTAGTATGTGCAACTTTAAATTCCCGTTACTCTTGCATATCCCTGAAAACTACAGTGTCGGATTGTATAGTCAGATTCGAATTATTTCATTTGCAATTAAAATTATTAGACGTTTATTTTAAGTTATATTGAAACATTATTCAACCAATTCAGTAATTGTAAAAACAAGTTACACATAAGCATCTGGAATCCTCGTGACAATAAATAATTCTTTTTTTAAATACAGCATTTTCAAACTTTCAAGTATGCTGCCGATCATCGTTGTTTCTTGCTTATTAATATTCGCCAATTCCCTCAAAGCTGATGGTTTACTGATCCCTATGGACTTGACTCAGAATGATCATCTGCGCGCTTATGGCGTGGCTTACCATGCGCTCAAAGCCGGTGCGAAGGCTGAATGGCTGCTAAACTATCGCGGTGGCGCCTTCCTGATTGAATACCACGCAGAAATTGAAAAACTGTGCCGCTTAAAAGGAGTCAGGGTTGAAAGGATATCGGATGTTGCGACCGGACAGATTTATGTTGAAATCGACCAGGCAAATATGGAGCGCATCCAGCTCGAGAAAGCGCCGGAGATAGCGGTTTATTCTCCCCCCGATACCGAACCCTGGGATGATGCGGTGACTCTCGTCCTCGAGTATTCCGAGATTCCTTATGAAAAAGTCTATGATGAAGAAGTCCTTGCCGGTCGTTTGTATGATTATGACTGGCTGCATCTGCATCATGAAGATTTTACCGGTCAATATGGGAAATTCTGGGGCAGTTACCGTAATGCGGACTGGTATATCGCCCGTCAGGCAAACCTCGAGGCTCTTGCTAAACGCCTTGGATATGCAAAGGTTTCACAACTGAAAGCAGCAGTTGATCTTGAAATCCGTAAATATGTTGATAAGGGAGGATTTGTTTTCGCCATGTGCAGCGCTACCGATTCCTATGATATAGCACAGGCTGCAATGGGACTGGATATCTGCGAGACACAATTCGATGGTGATCCCGCTGATAAATCGTCCCAGGATAAACTTAATTTCAAAAATAGTTGGGCATTTGAAAATTTCCACCTGATATTTAATCCTACTCAATATGAATTCAGCGATATCGATGCTACTCCCCGTACCGGACGAAGCCCTCGCGGTGATGCAGGCGACTATTTTACCCTGTTCGAGTTCAGCGCCAAGTATGATCCCGTCCCAACTATGCTGACCCAATGCCACACATCAGTAGTTAAGGGATTCATGGGGCAGACCACAGCATTCTATGATAAATTCATCAAACCGGATGTTATAATTTTGGGACGAATGGAAGGGATGGGAATTTCGAAATATCTTCATGGAAATTCAGGTAAAGGAACATGGACTTTCTACGGAGGTCATGATCCCGAAGACTACCGGCACATGATCGGCGACCCACCTACAGATTTGCATCTGCATAGGAACAGTCCGGGATACCGGCTGATTCTCAACAATATCCTCTTCCCGGCAGCGAGGAAAAAAGAACAGAAAACATAGAATTGCATTCACAGGATGTAAGGATATATAGGATAAACAAGGCTTTAAACTGTAAAAGCTATCAATAATTTGTAGTTGGATAATCTGTTAGTCATTCTGAACGTAGTGAAGAATCTCAAGTGTTGAACTCATAATCTACTCAGATGAGAACCGAGATTCTTCACTACGTTTAGAATGACCGATTTTCAATAATTTGCAGAGTGAACTTTACAGTTATAATAATTTCAACCGGAGTAAGATAGTTTTGTAACAGTTTCCTCATATTCTTTAACAAGCCTTTCCATTATATCGCCTGCTGTGTGTATATCCCTGATCAATCCTGCTCCCTGTCCGGCTTCGAGTTGTCCTTCTTCGAGATCGCCTTCGAATATACCGTGCATTTCTCTTTTTCTTCCGAGGAGTTCACGTAATTCATCATCGGTTGCGCCTCTCGCCTCTGCTGCACGGACTCTTTCCGTCCACTTGTTTCTCAGCATTCGAGCAGGTCCTATTCTAAGTAATCCGAAAACAGCCGATGTGCTGTCAGCCGTAACAATTGCCTCCTTGTAATTTTCATGCCCGCTCGACTCGACAGTCGCTGCAAACCTTGTCCCGATCTGTACACCGGCAGCACCGAGGGCTATTGCTGCTGCGACGCCTCTTCCGTCTGCGATTCCCCCGGCGGCTATTACAGGGATTGATACCGCATCCACTACCTGCGGAACAAGCGCCATCGTTGTGATCATATCAACGCCATTATGTCCACCGGCTTCAAAACCCTCGGCAACGACAGCGTCACAACCAGCCTCCTCGACCTTCAATGCGAACTTCACGGCAGGCACTACATGAACAACTTTCCTTCCCTCTCCTTTTAGCAATCCGGTAAATCTTTTCGGGCTGCCTGCGGAAGTGAATACTATTTTAACTTCCTGTTCAAGAACTACTTCTATCAATTCCTCAACGTCACCTCTCATCAACGGAACGTTGATGCCAAATGGTTTATCAGTCAGTTGGTGAGCCTTTTGAACCTGATTTTTCAGGAGGTCGGGTTTCATCGAACCTGATCCGATCAGCCCCAAACCACCGGCATTTGATACAGCGGCAGCCAGCTTAGCGCCAGATGCCCAGATCATCCCGCCCTGTATGATAGGGTAAGTTATTCCGAATAGATACTGGAGACGATTATCATTGAAAGGAGAATTGTTCATTTTGTACATTCCAGATCCTTCTATAATGCTGAAATTTCAGAATTAAGACATCAATCCTTATGGGGTGTAGGAGTGTTATTACTCATTGCAAGATCTAGAAGAAGTTGTGCTTCGCCCCGGTTACGGCGGATTTCGTCGGCAACTGAGATCAGCCTTCGAAATGCACCGGTATTCATTCGATGGATTGGATAAGTAGCAGATTTCAGACCGGTAGCTTCTCTTACTGCTTCAACAGAAATATCAATATCATACCTCTGCCATTGAGCTTTACGGATGATAGACCAACCGGTTTTGAATTCATCGAATACTGGTTCACTGATAATCCTTGCCCAACCGTGGAATCGAACCGGGATATTCTGGTTAGGAAGCCATCCTTCCACGGCTGCTATCCTGTCGCCAATGATCATACCTTCGATAAACTGAGAAGACGTGGCATAAGCCCTTGCATGATTTTTTTGATCAGGATACGCCTTTTTGAAATGCTGTTCAAAAACAGAACGTGAAGGCATACCGGGCGGTTTTATTTTCCCGGCAATTGCAGGCCAACCGAGGGCTGCGAAGTCCTGCTTAATCCACTCCATCCAGTGGTTCATTCCCGGTGGCTCCGGTATCCCATAGGCGCTGTCCCTGGTTTTAATCAGCCAGCACCTTCTTTTTGGCATAGCTTTTATTGCATGATTCACTGCTTTCCGAAACCGTTTTTCGCCCCGATTGATAGCGGAGAATGCCTGTCGTGTTGGTTTACGGTGCGGCGCTTTTTCCAGCCATGACAACCAGCTTTCCGGATCAATCTCCCATAATCCGGAACCGGCTTTCCTGTCAAACAAGCTGCGTAATGCTGCCGCCTCTTCATGGGATTCGCTTAGCCGGACGAACGAAATATCTGATGATTCTTCAGTATCAGTCAAAACAACCAGCGACCATAAATCATCTATGACGAAGAAACTGAATGGCAGATCATAAGATGCCGCCCAACTCACTTCGTGACCTGATTTTTCTATTTCCGGGAGCGCTGAAACCGCAGCTTTGAGGGCATTGATTTTTTTTGGATTTGAATCGAGGAGAAGTGTAATATTCAATCCGCTGTTCTTTATGCGGGCAGTCTCAACAAATCGCCGCCAAAATTCCTCATTCCCGGCAGGTGGCAGTGTCAGCCTCACATCGCGTGATGCACTCTGAAAACGCTCGAAAAATAATGCCATCCAATCAGTGAAATGCACTAATTCGCCTTTATTGTGTTTCAAATATTATACGGATATACGAAAAGATTTTTATATGTTTGGTTTTAATATACAATCTTCAAGTTTGAAACACATATACAAGGTTCAAGAATTCTCGAACTTATATGCTGATCCTCGGAGAGTGGCAAATGCTATTACCGCTGTTACGATAGCTATTAGCGAACCGCAGATGAATGGCGATGAATACGAGATATGGTCGAACATGAAACCACCTGCAATCGGCGCCAATATCCTTGCCATACTTCCTGTTGATTGAAAAATTCCCATTGTTCTTCCCAGTTCATCCACAGGACTGACCAGGCTTACCAGGCTTGACAACGTTGGTATGATAAGGGAAAAACCTATTGAAATCAGAATCCCACCGCCAACCATTCCAGTAACATAACTTGAACTTCCTAATACGTACGAACCAACACACATAAACAAAAATCCGGATTTTACCAGCGATGTTTGACCAAATGTTTTTACGAGGATTCCCAACATTCCACCCTGGATTGAAGCAGATATTACTCCAAGAATACCCAGGAAAAATCCATTCTGACGCTCTAACCAACCCAACGTGTGAAATGTGTAGAGTATTAACATACTATGGAATATACTCTGGATGAATACAGCAAAGAACTGAAGCATAGTGACAGTGAAAACCGGTCTTGATATACCTGCAAGTGATCTGATAATCTTTCGATTACTCGTGAGATGTTTTTGGGGTTCCGGTAAGGCGATTAGGGCTATAAGTGTTGTTACCCCTGTAAATATCGCAGCTACAAAAAGAGGAAGCTGGTAATGGATAGGTGATAACAGCGCAGTCAGGGTTGGACCAACGGTAAAACCGACTCCAAATGCAGCGCCGAACAGACCCATCCCGCGAGTTCTTTTTTCCGGAGGTGTTACATCAGCGATATAAGCCTGTGCAACAGTTAAATCCGAACCTCCCAGACCGGCAAGAATTCTACTTATAAAAATTGCTGTAAGATTGTCTGCTAAGGCAAACAGAACATAAGATATGGTAGTTATTGCGAGAGCTGCTATTATTACCGGTCGGCGTCCTATTTTATCCGAAATCTTCCCTGCAATTGGAGCAAAAAGAAACTGCATAGCTGAGTAGGACATCATGAGTAATCCTACCTCAACACCTCCAGCGCCATACCTTTCCGCAAAAATAGGAATCAGGGGAATGATGATCCCGAAACCGACAAGTGCGATAAATACCGTGGTAAGAATAATTGCGAGGGGAGATTTTCTCATCCGCTAATTTCCGGAAGAGATTTAATGATAATCTCATTCAATAAACCTTGCAAATTATTTCGAAGATTCATTAATTGAACCTGCTTTCATAATTTCAAACATCTTCTCTGTTCCGATTGGCCGCTTTGTAATTAAACTTACAACAAATGTCATCAATAGTCCCACAAAAAAACCGGGAATCAGTTCATACATAAAGCCTTTCAACGCTGGAATATAATACCAGGTAATCGTGGTTCCGGTGCCTGCAAGAAGTCCTGCGAATACTCCAGCCCTGGTCGTTCTCCGCCAGAATAGAGCAAGGATTGATGTAGGTCCTATCGAAGCGCCCAATCCTGCCCAGGCGAACAGCACCAGCCAAAATACAAGCTTTCCTGCGACAATGCCAAATAATACTGCAATTACTACAAGTATCAGAACGACCACACGACTGATCAATACTAGTTTTTTCTGAGGAATTGAGTCGTTTTTGTGGAGTATTCGTTTGTAAATATCAATTACGACACTTGATGTTGCAACTAATAGCTGAGAATCGGCAGTGGACATGATCGCGGCAAAAATAGACGCTATTACAATTCCGAATAATACGGGATGTAGCTGGCTTTTCGCTAAAGCCGGGTATAGCTGTTCGGCATCACCTCCAGGCAGCGTGGATGCTTCCGGGAAATAAACCCGCCCTGCAAGTCCGATGAAGAGGGCTCCAATTGCCATAACTATGTTCCATCCCGTACCCACTATCGCTGATATTTTAAGCTGTTTAGGATCATCTATCGACATGTAGCGCACAAGGATATGCGGATTTCCCGGCGAACCTAATCCAATGCCGACAAAACCTATCAAAGCTCCGGCAGTAATCGCAAAAGGGTCAATATATGAAGGTTGCAGGGCAGTCAATTCTTGTAACAATACACCAAAGCCACCCAAATTAATTATTGCCACTACCGGAAGAATTATCAAAGCCAAAATCATAAATATTGCCTGGAGCAGATCAGTAAGGCTTACAGCTAAAAAACCGCCAAGAATTGTGTAGATCAACACAATACCCGCTGTCAGTAACATTCCGGTGGATTGATTCAAGCCGAAACTCGACGCGAAAGCTTTACCACCGCCAACAAATTGGGCTGAGACATAACTTGTGAGAAACAGGAGAAAAATCACCGAAATCAAAATTCTCAGACTACCCTTTTTATCCTCAAGCCTCTCAGCGTAAAAATCGGTGATTGTTATACAGTCATAGTGTTCGCTGAAATTCCTTAATCTTTCAGCGTAAAAGAAGAAAAGAAAGAATTCGACTACTATATAACCAACAGCCGCCCATAATGCAGAGGCGCCCATCTTGTAAGCCATCCCGGTAAATCCGAGTAACAGCCATGCACTCCTGCCTGATACCACGGCTGATAATGCTACCACGAAACGGTTTAGTTTCCTTCCGGCTAAAAAATATTCTGTAATTCCTCCGGATGAGAATCGTGAAGTAAAAATCCCGATGGCAATGATAATTACCAGGTATCCGATAAAAGCGGAAAGAGCATATACATCAATATTAATTTTAACAATATCCGTTTCTACCATTGAGGAACTCCATAAAACCCATATCTTCCAGCATTACTTCAGTTTACTTTCAACTGACTCAATTTTACCTGTCATCGTGAGATTTTTATCCCGACGGTCATCAATCTTAATTACTGTTCCCACCCTTTGAGCGCCTGCTTTAAAAAGAGATTCATGCATCTGTTTTGCCACATCAAGACAATCGTCAAGATTACCTTCCAATGTCGTAAACATTGATCCAAGTTGCACCTTTACCCTTCCATCTTCACGTGCTATACTAACAGCCTGAGCAACATATTTGCTCAAACCCGAACCAACTCCAGCCGGAGCTGTACTTATAGCAATAATTGCCATAATGATATCTCTCCTTTTATTTATACTAAACCAAGTGTAAATTATGATGATCATCGAAGCAAGGATATTATAATATAAATCTGTTTTCAAAAGATATTGCAGTTTTAATTCACGGATAAAGGTTACAATCAGGAATTTCTGTGATACCGGATGTTAGACGTTTTCTAAAATATGCTTGTGAGGAACCTTATATTTATTTAAAACAGTTTCCCTTGGGAGACCGATATGAAGAATCTATTCAGTGTAGTTTTAGCGGTGGCAGCTCTTGTAGCTTCGTTTGTTTTATCTCCAGCGCAAAGCTCCGCCCAGCCGCAATCATGGAACGTGGAGCAGATTTGTAGGATCTACAATCATGGGTCTGCACAAGACGTAGTTGTTGTGGGGAACCTGGCCTATTTAGCCTGGGGTAAGGGGTTGCAGATATTGGATGTGTCCGACCCGGAGAACCCGTGCGTAGCAGGTTTCTGCGATTCTCCAAGAAGTACCAATGGCGTTGCGGTGAGTGGCGATTACGCTTATCTGGCTGTTTACGAATCAGGTCTACGAGTGGTAAACATCAGCGATCTGGAGAACATAGAAGAAGTAGGTTTCTGCGATACGCCAGGATATGGTTGTGACGTTGTGGTTAGCGGCGATTACGCTTATCTGGTTGATAGAGTGTATGGTCTTCGTGTGATAAACGTCAGCGATCCGGAGAATCCGGAAGAAGCAGGTTTCTACGATTCGCCAGGAAGAGCCTATGGCGTTGCGGTGAGCGGCGATTACGCCTATCTGGCTGAAGATGGTCTGCGCATTGTTGACGTCAGCGACCCGGAGAATCCGGAAGAAGCAGGATTCTACGATTCACCAGGACATCCCCGTGGCATTGCGGTTAGCGGCAATTACGCCTATCTGGGTGATTATGACGCAGGTCTGCGCGTTGTTGACATCAGCGACCCGGAGAATCCGGAAGAAGCAGGTTTCTACGATTCGCCAGGACTTGCCTTTGGCGTTGCGGTAAGCGGCGATTACGCTTATCTGACTGATTATGACGCAGGTCTGCGCGTGATAAACGTCAGCGACCCGGAGAATCCGGAAGAAGCAGGTTTTTACGATTCGCCAGGAGATGCTAATAGCGTTGCAGTTAGCGGCGATTACGCATATCTGGCTGATTGGAGATCAGGTCTGCGCGTGGTAAACGTCAGCGACATGGAGAACCCGGAAGAAGCAGGTTACTACGATGGCTCAGGATCTGCCTATGACGTTGCATTAATAGACGATTACGCCTATCTGGCTGATTATGACGCAGGTCTGCGCGTGGTAAACGTCAGCGACATGGAGAATCTGGAAGAAGCAGGTTTCTACGATTCGCCAGGAAGAGCCTTTGGTGTTGCGGTTAGCAGCAATTACGTATATCTGGCTAATAGAGATGGTCTGTGCGTGGTAAACATCAACGACCCAGAGAATCCGGAAGAAGCAGGTTTCTACGATTCGCCAGGAGATGC
>Ga0075120_10001261_pt1 | contig 20109 bp, 19 predicted proteins | sample AntAceMetag02UKL_FD_69792 | JGI IMG/M metagenome (GOLD analysis project Ga0075120, IMG submission 69792) | Saline lake microbial communities from Ace Lake, Antarctica - Antarctic Ace Lake Metagenome 02UKL | ecosystem: Environmental > Aquatic > Non-marine Saline and Alkaline > Saline | place... | reverse complement strand
CGTATCGGCAGTCACTGTTTCAGCCTTGCCTTCCAGACGGGCGATCAGCGCGCGGGCAGTTGCACGGGATGATGAAGCAGCCCGGAGGCTGCCGGGTACAAAAAGCAGAGATTTCATGAATTGGTCCTGTTTGGTCAGAGACGCGCCAACCACGTGGCGATTGACGGGAAGATGGCAATAATAACCAATGCAACAAGCATGGCAAAGACAAAAGGGATGGCACCCCTGAATATCTCGCCAACTCTCAGATCAGGATCATTCATGGCTGATTTGATCGTATAGACCGATAGTCCGAAGGGCGGCGTCAGCAGACCCATTTCGACGGCAACCACGGTCAGAACCCCGAACCAGATCAGATCAAACCCGGCGGCGCTGGCGATGGGCAGCGAGATAGGCAACAAGATCAGCATGATCGATATGGAATCAATAATGCATCCGAGCGCTATGATGAGAACCAGATAGAGAATCAAAAAACCATAGGGGCCAACCGGTCCGGAGAGGAAAAAATCGGCCAGCTCGCGTGGAACACCTGACAGCGCCAGCATGCGGCTGAAAAACGTGGCCGCCATGATCAGAAACAGCACCGAAACGGTAATCTGACCTGTCTCTACAAGCAGATTCCAGAAAGACTTGCCGGAAAGAGACCGGCGCAGAAGGGCGATGACCAGAGCGCCGAATGCGCCTGCGGCACCCGCTTCCGTCGGATTGAAATATCCGCCATAAAGGCCACCCAGCACCAGCAGCATGAGTGACACGATGGGGACAGATTTGCGCAGCATGGCAAACCCGCCGATATCCACATAGCCGGCATTGTCGTCACTTGTCTCGAAGACAAAATCTTTTCGCGTTTTGGCCAGAATGATGATGGTGGCGCAAAACAGGACGGAAAGAAGCAGACCGGGGCCGACACCGGCCAGAAACATCCTGCCAACCGATTCTTCCGCCAGCACCGCATAGATGATCATCAACAGGGAAGGGGGAATCAGCATGCCAAGAACCGACGATCCGGCGACCACTCCCGTGGCGAATTTCTTGGTGTAACCATGACGGGTCATTTCCGGCACGGCGACCCGGCTGAAGACCGTCGCAGAGGCAATGGATATGCCGGTAATCGAGGCGAACACGGCATTGGCAAAAACCGTGGCAATGCCCAGTCCTGCCGTCACCCTCTTCAACAACCGCTCAAAAACGTCGAATGTATCCTTGCCGACCCCTGACACGGTCACCAGAAGTCCCATCAGAACGAACAGGGGAACAACGGCAAACAGGTATTCACGCAAGGCATCATTGGCCACCGCGCCGATCATCCGTGTCGCGATGACCTCGTTGCGGATCAGCGCCACGCCGGCAAATGATACGGACACCATGGCGACCGCTATGGGCATACCCATGTAAATCAGTACCAACAGCACGCAAATGCTGTACCCGCCAACTTCAATCGGACTCATGTCGTCTCTTTCTTCACGGCGCTCGAACGCAACGCAGACACCGCGCGCAGCAAGAACTCCACCGAAGCAACCGCCAGACCCAGCAGGATCAGGATGCGAAAGGGCCAGGTGGGAATGGTGGCGATGCCGGGCACGCCGATAAATTCTCCCGACGCGAAGTCCTTTTCAAAAATTCTGATGGTGGACCAGGCCATCAACCCGATCATGGCAGCACCGATGGCGTCAAAAAGTGCGGTCAGCATGGCGCCGAGACGCGGATAGCTTTGCCGGAAGACCACCAGGAAGATTTCGGTGCGGGCGAGCCTGTCAGCCCTGATTGTGGTGGCCAGTTGAAGATAGACAATCATGACAACTGTCAGTGCACCCAGTTCCGAAATAAGCGGTAGCGAAGCTCCCATCGAGTTGCGGGCAACGATGTCAACACAAATGAGAAGCATCAAAAGACCGATGAGCACAGTTCCCAGAACCGCAAGGCTGTCGACCAGTCGTTGCCAGATCAGTTCTGCAAAAACGAGCCGATGCCCACGATTGTCGTGAGCATCGGTAGATTTTGGGTCATCAAGCACGCGCCGTCGACCTACTTGTCCCAGTCACGCACTGGCGTATCACCGCCCGCGCGAAGTCCGTTCATGTAATCAGACAGGAACGCCTTGGCGGGAATACCGCGGGCTTCGAGACCTTCAGCCCATTCACCAGCCAGGTTCGGAAGACCGTTGACCCATTTTGCCCGTTCTTCTGCCGGCATGGGTACGATGGTGACCGGTGTGCTTTGATCGGCGCCAAGTTCAACCATCTTGTTGAGCGCAAATTCATGACGCTGAACCAGGTCTTCACCATGGGTCTTCGTATAAAGCTTGCCAGCTTCAATCATGGCGTTTTGAACTTCTTCCGGCAGGGCGTCCCAGCTGTCCCGGTTGATGGCGACAGCACCCGAGAATGCCGCGCCTGCATCAAAGCGGTTGATATAGGGCGCGACTTCGTAAAGCTTGATCGGCAATGCGCCGAGAGCCAGCGTCAGGGCGCCGTCCGATACACCGGTCTGAACGTCCGTGTAGAAGGTGGTCAGGGCGCCATCAACAGCATTTGCGCCCGTGCCACGAAGCCAGTTTCCAAGCACGCCGGGTGCGGACAGTTTCATGCCGTTGATGTCGGCAATGCCCTTCAGCGGCACCTTGGTGTAGATGTCATAAAGGTCAGTCCCGGTCAGGCCGAGGACCTTGAGATTATGGCTTTCCCATTCCTTCAGAAATGCTTCGTTGGTCTCTATCTAGCAACTGCTGCATGACAGCCAGCATCACTGGCGGATTTGAGGTGGCGAATGGCGAGTTTGTGGAAACCTGGCTGAGGGGAAGCTTTGCCGCTTCCAGAAAGGAGAACACCCAGCCGATATCCGTAATGCCTTCTTCGACTGAAGTCAGCGTCGCATTGGCCTTGTATAGCTGGCCGCCAAAAGCCTCATTCCAGTTGATCTTGTAGTTGCCGGATGTCGCCAGAATCTCGTCCGTGCGCACCATGAAGACCGATTTGATCATGCCCACCCATGGCACAACTGTCGGGTGACTGGATGCCACCGTCAGATTGATGGTTTCCTGTGCGGCAACCGATCCCGGTACCGCGATAATCCCTGCAACCAGCAGGCCAAGTAGATTTTTCATTGGTATTCCTCCCTTTATTGATCAGACGAACGTGAATTTTTGCGTTGAATTGTCCAGTCGTACTGTGATGGATCCCTCATTGATCAGCCATGGCCGTACTTTGAAGGAGCGCGCCCCACTTGTATGCATGGGGTCGCGTTCGGCGATTGCGATGGCCGCGGCGCGTGATTCTGCGCGCACAACCACCATGCCCTCACCCTCCCAGCTCTGTTCATCATCCGTCCACAGCGGGCCGGCCGCATACATGATGCCGTCCTGTTCGAGCTGCACCTGGAAAGCCAGATGGTTCTCGATATTGGCAAATACCGGACCAAGTCCATCTGTCGGCGTGGTGAAAATCGCATAGAGCTGCTTCTGCAACATGCCTTTGCTGGCCTCCAGAACCGCCCCTGCCGGGACAGATTTCGGATTCTCCGCCTCACTCATTTTATTCCTCCCCTGCCGGCATTTTTGCCGCCTTGTTTTTTGCAACCTCTTTGCGGATCGCATCCCCGTGTTCATCAAGGACGGGTGGCGGACAAACGTCAAGGTCGGGTTTCCCATTAAAATTGTAGGGCGCTCGAACGGTGGTGAAAGTTCCCATTTGCGAATGTTCGGCGTGAACGGCCAATTGCAGGTGCTTGGCCTGCGGGTCGTCCAGGGCTTCATTGGAATCATAGGCGGGTGAATGCGGCACTTCGAGCGCCAGCAGTTTTGCGCACCATTGATCACGATTCCGGGTGAGGAAAACCGGCGTCATGATGGCAATCAGATCATCTTGATGGGTAATGCGCTCCAGACGTTCGGCAAACCGGTAATCCGCATTGAGGTGCTGCTGCTCCGTTGCTTCCAGAAAACCCATCCAGAATTTGGTTGGCGAAGACAGATGGATGGCGATCCATTTTCCGTCGGCGCATTCGAATGTATAGGACTGCGAAACCACCGGGCGCGAAAGCGGTCCCATGATCTCGCCCTCGGAGAAATAATGGGTAAAACTGTCCAGGTTGAAGTGGCACATGGCTTCCAGCATCGAAATGTCGAGGCGACAGCCACTTCCTGATGTTTTGCGGTCCAGCAGAGCGGCCAGAATGCCCATGGCGGCATATTGACCGGTGACTGAATCGGCGATTGCCGGACCAATCACCCGCGGGTTGGTTGGTGGCGTCAGCAGTCGCAGGTAGCCACTGGCGGCCTGAGCAACCGTGTCATAGGCGGGCCGATCACGCGAAGGGCCGGAATTTCCAAAACCTGAAATGGCGCAATAGATCAGCGAGGGATTGACCTTTCGCAGGTCATCTTCACCCGCTCCCAGTTTTTCCGCCACACCGGGCCGAAAATTCTGGATAAAGACATCCGCATCCGCAATCAGTTCATGGAACACCTCCAGATCATCCGGATTCTTGGTGTCCAGCGCAATGGAGCGCTTGTTGCGGTTATAGGTCTGGTAATGGGGCGAATACAGGCCGCCCTTGAAGGCCCGAAACGGATCGCCGGTGCCCGGTCGCTCCACCTTGATGACATCGGCGCCGAGATCAGCCAGATGCATGCCTGCAGCAGGACCGGTGATATAGGTGCCCAGTTCGACGACACGAATGTTTTTCAGGATTTTGACCATGCCGGCTGCCCTAGACCTCGTCTTTCGCGCTGTTGCGTTTCGACAGCTTGCCATCATAGGTGATCGCCTGATCTGCCTTGTGCGACATGATGAATCCGATGGACCGCAGTGATTCCTCATAGAGGTGTGCTGCCAGTCCGGCGGTCCGGGCCAGCAGCGGCACAGCCTTGATCGCTTCCAGCGGCCAGCCTGCATCCAGAATAACCGCCGGGATCGCGCCGGATACATTGATCGGCAGGGGGCGTTCGATGATACCGGGCGCGTGTTTTGCAAGGGTTCGGATTGTTTCGACATAGCTGCCGGAAACACCGAGGCCGTCAGCAATTTCCAAAAGCCGGTTTGCCCTTGGGTCACCTTCATTGTGCTGGGGATGCCCGAGGCCCGGCACCTTCTTGCGGGCCGCCTTGAGTTCCTTGAGACTTGCGATGGCTGCCGTTTCGATGTCAGTTCCGTCTGCTTCAGCACGCGACATGACTTCAGCCAGATACTTACCAGCAATTTCAGAACTGCCTGCAACCACGCTGCCCATGCCCAAAAGGCCCGCTGACATGGCGCCCTGCCAGGCCTCCGGTCCGGAGGCGAGTGTCATCCTTGCGGCCTGAACGCTGGGAACAAGCCCATGCTCGGCGATGGCGACAAGGCAGGCATTCATCATTGTCCGCTGCGCATCTGTGGGCTTTTCTCCCACCACGAGGAGCCAGAAATAGTCGGTGAAATCGATCTGACCGATCAGATCATCACACAGATCATAGCCGCGCACAGTGATGGAATCAGCGTCCGAACAGGCGATTGCCGTTGTTGCCTGAGTCTGCTTGCCAATTCTCATGGGACCTCCAGTTTTCGCATGCCGAAAATATTTTCTCTTGTCGAAATATATTCGATGGATTAACCTGACGTCAAGCCTGAAAACGGGCAGCGCTCGTTTGAAGATCGACCACGGGTTTGTGGTTCAGGCCTTCGACGCGTTTTGAAAGATGACGGATGAGGACTTTGGAGCGATTGCTGAACAGGACCATCAGAATTTTTTTTGAGGCCGCCTGCACGACCTCTTCTAATATCGATGCGATGCATGCCACTGTCAGCCAGGGCAACCATGTTGTCAGGGAGAATTAGAACAAGTGGAAGCAGCGATGGACATGGCACCTGAAAAAGAAAAATCGTCGGATTTTGTAGAAGCTCTGGCAAAGGGCATGGCCATTCTTGAATCCTTTGATGCGGCCCATCCTGAAATGACATTGAGCGAGGTTGCCCGCCGGGTTGGCCTTTCACCGGCCGCCGCACGGCGTAGCCTGATTACTCTGACTGCGCTTGGCTATATCGGGCAGACGCAAAAACGCTTTCATTTGAAACCGAAGATCATGTCGCTTGGTTCGGCCCTCTATTTCTCCGCCAGAATAGATGAACTCATGCAGCCCGAACTGCGTGAAATCGTCGACAAATTTGGCGATGCATCCTCTGTTGCCACGATGGAAGGTGACATGGTGATCTATATCGCCCATGTCTCCGTTCAGCGCGCACGGCGTGCCGCAGCCGTGGTGGGCGCGCGCTATCCTGCCTATGCGACATCGCTTGGCCGTGTGATGCTGGCGGGATTGCCCGAAAACAGGCTGAATGACTATTTTGAATCCGTGGAGCCGGTTGCCCTGACCTCGAAGACAATGATCGACAAGGAGGCCTTGCGCGCAGAAATCCGGTTGGTCAGGGACCAGGGATTTTCAACCACTGTCGATCAGCTTGACTATGGCATCACCGCGATCTCGGTTCCCATTCGCGACATTGCCGGCAATACGGTCGCTGCCCTGAACTCCTCGGGATACACCGGTATGGTGACACCTGAATCTCTTGGTGCACAGCGTCTGCAGGAATTGCATGCCGCAGCATCGCGGATTGCACTTTCCATCGCACGCTATCCGATACTGGGATCAATCATCGGAACCTGAAACCACACAGCAACTTTCTGGGAGGAAAATCATGTGTAGACTATGCAATCCGAAGACGCCTCAAGCGGCCTGTCCGACACGGCGGGGTTTCCTGACGACAGCGGCCATAGGCGGCGCAGCAGCTGTTGCCGGTGCCGGTTTTGCTCAGCCCGCGATGGCGCAAAGCGACACCAAGGCAACCAATATGCCGGAAGGACTTGGAACACCCGGCAGACGCGTATTGCTCAAGGGTGGCGCAGTGCTTTCCATGGATGATGCGGTGGGCAATTTCCCGGTTGGGGATGTTCTGATCGACGGGGCGAAAATTGTCGAGGTCGGCGCCAATATCGACGCCCCTGATGCGGTCATTGTCGATGCAAAGGGCAAGATTGTCATGCCCGGTTTTGTCGATACCCATCACCATCAGTTTGAAACGGCGCTGCGCAGCCAATTGTCCAACGGCATATTGATCAATGATGGACGCCCTGCAAATGAACATAATTATTTTGATACGATCCTGCAGAAATTCTCCATGGTCTATCGGCCTGAGGATGTCTACATCAACGAGCTTTACGGCTCCATCGCGCAGCTTGATGCCGGCGTGACAACCGTCATGGATGTCAGCCAGATCCATCATTCTCCGGAACATTCCGACGCGGCCATCGAAGGCCTGCGCGATGCGGGACGTCGCTCCGTCTTCGGCTATTTCGAAGGCTGGGGCGAAAAGGCCAAATATCCCGGTGATGCCGCACGCATCAAACAGCAATATTTCTCCTCCGATGATCAATTGCTGACCATGGTTATGGGCGGCGAAATCTATCTTCCCGGGTTTGAAAAAGCCTGGGAGGTTGGCCGGGACCTCGATATCCCGATCGCTCTGCATGTGGTCGGCACATTCGGCATGCAGCCCACCTTTGACAAATTGGGGGCGGACGGCCAGTTCGGAGAAGACAATATCTTCATTCACATGACCGGAATGTCTGACGACGGCTGGAAATATGCCGCCGATGCCGGTGCCCATGTGTCCCTTGCAGTGCCGATAGAAATGCACATGCGCCATGGCACGCCGCCTATCCAGAAAACCATCGATCTGGGCATGTCGACATCGCTTTCCACCGATGTGGAATGCACCATGACGGCTGATTTCTTTACTCAGATGAGGGGGCTGATCACCCTGCAGCGCATGTTTGCCAATGAAAAGGCGCTGGCAGGCGCGGAATATCCGGCCCTGATGACCACGATCGAAGCCATCCGCCGCGCCACGGTCGGTGGAGCGGAAGGTTTGAAACTGTCGCGCAAGATTGGCACACTCACCCCGGGCAAGGAGGCCGATATCATTCTGCTTGATGCCGAGGCCATCAATGTTGCGCCGCTGAACAATGTTCCAGGCGCCGTTGTCACATTGATGGAACGCAGTAATGTGGATTCCGTCTTTGTTGCCGGTCAGGTGAAAAAATGGTCCGGCGAAATGTTGGGCTTTGATATCCCGCGCCTGACACAGGAACTGGAAAGCAGCCGCGACTATCTGTTCGAGGCCGCCGGAATCAATCGCGACCTTTTCGCCTGATTGGAAAATCACCGGGCGCTTTTGGGCGCCCGGCCGTCCCATTGTCCGGCTTATTGAGGAGAGCAAAATTGGCTGAACTTGTCGCCACCCTGGCATCAACGCACCACCCCTTCTACCTGAAGGCCACGACCATGCCTGTGGAGCAGCAAATGCCCCAGGCGCCGGAGTGGAAACGCAAGGTCGAATCCTACCGGGAAACGCTTGCGAAAACCAAACCCGACATTCTGGTGATGATCGGCTCCGACCATTTTCACCAGATCTTTCTGGACAATTGCCCGCAATTCCTGATCGGCAAGGCCGAGGCCTATGACGCAACCTTCTACAATGAGGAACGTGAATTCGGCATTCCGAAATATCTGCTGCAGGGCGATCCGCAGATGTCGGGTTTCATGCACCAGCATCTGATGGACCAGAATTTTGATTTCGCCTTTTCCAACGAGTTGAAAATCGATCATTCCATCATCTGCCCGATCATCACGGTGCGACCGCAAAATGATCTGCCGGTGGTGCCCATCTACACAAACATATTTGCACCGCCGCTTCATTCGCCCAAACGGTTCTACGATCTGGGGCGCGCCATCCGAAAGGCAATTGACGATTATCCCTCAGACAAGCGCGTGGCGGCCATCGGCACCGGGCATCTGTCGCTTGAACTGGGCGGGCCGCGCCAATTCATGGAAACCGGTCCCGACCCGGATTTCGACCATCAGGCGATCGACTGGCTGCGCACCGGCAATATTGACGCCATTTTGGAAAATGTCAGTCTGGAAAGCATGGAAAAAAGCGGCAATGCTACCCATGGTTTTCTCAACTTTATTCTGATGCTGGGCGTTGCCGGTCCCGAGGCCGCAGACTATGTCGACAATCTCGACCTCTTCCATACGATGGAAGCCTATTTCACCTGGTATCCCAAGGAGCAGGCAGCATGAGCAAATATTATGTCAACAAGTTCCTGTTCACCGTCGACCGCGATCCGGAATACCTGAAACGATATGCCGAAGATCCCCGCACATTCGTGGCGACCTGGGAACAATCGATCGGACCGAAGCTCAATGATGCGGAAATCTCCACGGTGCACAGTTTCACCCCTGAAGAACGCCAGGCGCTGGTCAACCATGACTATGTGGCGCTGTTCGAAATGGGCGCTCATTTTTTCCTCAACCTGACGATTTTCATCGGCATCTATGATGAACCCTATATGGCCAAGGATGGCCCGCTGGCCTTTCAAAAGGAGTTCGCCCGCAAGCTTGAACACTGGAAGGGCAAGGACTATCCCTCAGTGGAAACGTGAGCCTGCCTTGATGCGGTGACGTCAGAGACATCGGTGCGCGAACTTTGCACATTAACTAGACAATGACAGGCGCGGTTCCGTTATCTTTCGGAGCCGGCGCCATACAGGAGGAAGGCCATGCTGTTTCCAACATCTCTGGTCGGAAGTTATTGCCAGCCCGATTGGCTGATCGACCGGGCCAAACTGGCTGGTCAGTTCCCGCCGCGTACGCGCGCCAAGGAACTCTGGCGCATACCTGCGGAATTCCTCAGGCAAGCGCAGGATGATGCGACGCGCATTGCCATTCTCGAACAGGAAGAGGCCGGTCTTGATATCATCACCGATGGTGAAATTCGGCGCGAAAGTTATTCCAACCGGTTTGCCACCGCGCTCAGCGGCCTGGACCTCGACAATCACGGCACGGTGCTGACCCGTTCCGGCAAGCCTGTGCCTGTTCCCCGGATCGTCTCAAAAATCAGCCGCATGAATCCGGTTGAAGTTGAGGACATGAAGTTTCTGCGGGCCCATACGGATCGGTTGATCAAGGTCACCTTGCCCGGCCCCTTCACCATGAGCCAGCAGGCGGTCAATGAATATTACCCGTCGCTGGCTGCCGCTGCGATGGATTATGCCGAGGCGGTCAAGGAGGAGATTGCCGATCTGTTTGCAGCGGGCGCAGATGTGGTTCAACTCGATGAACCCTGGCTTCAGGCCCGCCCGGAGGCGGCCGAGGAATACGGACTGGATGCGATCAATGCCGCTTTGCAAGGGGCGGCCGGTAAAACGGCCGTGCATATCTGCTTTGGCTATGCGGCCATGACAAAGGACCGCCCGGAAGGATATTCCTTCCTGCCGCAGATGAAAAATTGTACCTGCAACCAGATCAGCATCGAGACAGCCCAGTCCAATCTGGACACCTCTGTGCTGGAAGAACTGCGCGGCAAGGATATTATTCTGGGCGTTCTCGATCTGGGTGACCAGACGGTCGAAACTCCTGAATTGGTTGCGGCCCGTATCCGTCGCGCGCTGCCCCATGTGGATGCCGACAAGATCATCGTGGCACCCGATTGCGGTCTCAAATATCTTCCCCGTGCCGTGGCATTCGGCAAGATGAAAGCCATGGCCGATGGCGCAGCCATCGTGCGGGCGGAACTTGGGTGATATGAACGGTTGCCCGTTGTATTTTCCGCATCAATTGCCGTGAAGGTTGAGCGGTGGCCACGTAAAAGTGTGCTGCCTGGGGTTTACCCATGCGATCTTGAATAGTAGCTCAGACATGCGTGTCATGGCAGGAGAAAGCCGCTTGGGTGAAATTCATATTGCGACCGAATCCGACGTCACAAACAATCAGTTCTGCAATACAATCTTGATTCGTCGGCGAGGACGCAGGGAACGTCGAATCTTTTATCGGTATTCCGAACCTGATTTCCCAGGCACCAGCAATTCGCAGAATTATGCTGTTGTGGCAGTGCTTCCATACGCTATGGCCACAGGCCTGGACATTCGATGCTCCGGGCCGGTGGATGCAGATCTCATCGAACAGCTTGAGGAATGCCAGGAGGCGTGGGCAATGTGGCGTCCCGACCTGTTTCGCGTGATCCGAATTCTGCCGGACACAATTGCCCCGTCACGTTTGCCCAGCAGCCGAAAAGCCATTATCGCGTTTTCCGGTGGCCTGGACTCGGTCTATTCGCTGCATGCACATAAACGCGGTCTGCTTGGACACCGAGAACTCGATATTGCATCCGCCATACAGGTCCACGGGTTTTATCTTCCCGTCGACCAACCATCCTGGTGCGAAAATGCAGCGGGAATGGCGCGGGGCATACTCGACGCCTATGGTGTTCCACTGACGACTGTACAGACCAATTGGCGCGATCTCGAAGATCCATGGAATCTCAGTCACATTTTCGGTTTGGCAGCCGTCCTGCACCAATTCTCGGCAGGTTTTCCCCATGCCATTTTTTCCTCGGATTTCTCCTATCTTCGCGGCAGATTTGATTGGGGAAGCAACCCCATTACGAACCGCCTGGTGAGTGGGCCGTCTTTTCCCATCCATGTGACCGGCACCAACAAGTCGCGGTCGGCCAAGGCAAGGGCTGTCATCAATGAACCGGCTGTCTTGAACAATTTGCGTGTTTGCTGGCTTCGCCCCGAATCCATGGGAAATTGTGGTCGTTGCAAAAAGTGCTTGCTGACCAAATTGAGTTTTGCAGCGGCCGGTCTCACTCATGTGCCGGCGCTTGGGGTGCCTGTCACGGCGGAAGATATTTTGGGTTTCACCTTTAATGAGAAGCAAGAAACCGAAGGTTTCATGGAGGTCCTGGCTGATTGGGAGGGCAATTCCGACCTTCGGTCCGCCTTGGCAGAATTGCTGCAGCGAAGCGACTGGAAAAGCGCTGCACTGTCTGCGCTGCCACAGCCGAAACTTCGAGGCCTGCCGAAAATCCGACACTCCCTTCGCAAACGAAACCCATTCAGGAACAAAAATTCAAATGCGAATGTGTCGAATGAGACCTGAGCTGTCACAGAATTGTTTGTTTCTGCCAGGTTGCTTCGCCAAACCTGGAGCTTTGATGCCGTGAAGAATTACTGGCTGATCATGTCACAAGCCGCCATTCATGTGGCTTTGACAGCTACTCCGAGTTCAATCAGTCTTTGTTTGAGATTTGACGTCATTTCCCGTTTCTTACGGCCGAAATTGGGGGTGACGAAGGGCAGTTTCGAAAGAACAGCCCGCCGATATTTGCTTAAATTTACCTGCGGCAGGCCGATGATATTAATAAGATCGGTTCTATAGCTGGTTTCGCCGCAGTAAAGCGTCGGAATGCCCATGGCGAAACATGGCAACGCGCAATGAATACGTGACGTAATGACGTGTGTCGCCGAGTTACGATAGTATGACAGCAGATCACGAGCAATCGATAGTTTCGTTTCATTGCTGAAACCCAAAAAGGGCAAGGCGTGTGAAACCTTGGTATAATCTGCGCGTTCTTTTCTATTGAACAGGCGTTTGTCCAAATCGACCAATACGACTTTTTGGGTTTCTGGCGTCGTCTTTCTTTCATCAAATGTCATGGTTGCACAACCACTGACATAGGCTTCGACGCTCCAACTGCGGATGATGTCTGCCGTGCCGGAATCGCGGCAACCAATGGGCTCGAATTTCTTGAGATACTTCCAGTGCTTCCGATAGGCTTCAGCGGCCTCGGGCACCAGGTGAAAGCCAAAAAACAGCGGAATGACCCGGTCCGATGGTGGCCATTGTTCAGGCTCCTGCGTGAACCAGCCATTCATGACCACGACACACTCCTGACCCTCGTATTGGTGCAGAAAGTCACGCTCAACAAAGTGATCGGTGTGTTCAACGTGCTGGGCGACAGCCAAGGTTTGAATGTTGTCGCCAATGTTCAACGAGTTTTTGTATTTCAACAGGCCGATTTTCAAATCATTTCCTCGTCAAGGTTTTCGATGGCCATCGCAATGGCGATCATCAGGCATTGCATTCTGACGATGTATTTTATCAAAAAAGAGGTTTTCCGCAGATGGGCGTTGGTGGAAAGACGTATCGCATGCGACTGCACGTCATGCATAAATTCCTTTGTAAGATACTACTGTAACGTGCATTCTGATGGGGCAATTCAAGATAAATTGGTTCCATTTGAAGGGGTTCTACTGGATATCCGGCGCCAGGCCAGTGCCTTCAAAAGGGACATCAACAACCCGGCTTACGGACAGGGTCTGTTGGAGTTTCTGCTTCAACCGGCGGCCCCCTTTGGGTTTTGGTTGCGCCAGCGTATGCTGTTCATGCAATGCACGTGCTGGCTCCAGGAGGCTTGCAAGTTGCGGAGTCTCGTTTCCGCGATTGAGCACAAAGTCCTGAATGCACAGCGCAGGATACATCTGGAATATGCGAAACTGCGATGCAACGCCCATGAAGGGGTTGAACAGGGTTTCGTCGGCGGGTTCCGAGAAACTGCCACTTGTCAGTTTCAACAGCTTTTGAGCCGCATTGCGATGGAGATAATATCCGCCGGTGCCAGCGTGGTTCGTAAGCAGCCGTGCAATCCTTCTTCCGTGGCCCACATTTTTTGAAAAAAGAGACGTGCGAATTTTTTGTCGGGTGGTTTCAGCCTTGAGTATGTCAATATTGTCAGGAATCCAGCAATCTGATGTGAGGAATGCGCCGGCGAGGGGATCGATAAACACATCATCCTCGCAGATCAACACCCAATCATGGTCACCTTCAGCGACCTTCTTCCAAGCCAGCCGATGACTGAGCGTGCAGCCGATTTGTGGTCGCGTACTTTGGTGGTATCCGCTGCGGACAGATTTATGCCACTCTACATCTGCATCTGAAAGAGACAGGCCATCGACACCGTTCAGCCTTTCCATTTCAACCCCAATTGGAGAAAATTGTTGCCGCATGAAATCAAGGCGTGCCGGGGAGCGTTCGAGATTGATAACCAACACTTTCATCGAGATACCCCTTCAGCTTCGCATGCTAACTTTACGAAACGCATATTGCAAGTGGATGAGTGTGCTTTGATCGCCCGGATTCTCAATCGCGCAAGGCTTGCTGGTGGGCTTTCACCAGATCGGCCATGGAATTGAAACGGAAATTGACATCAGGCAGGTTGCCGGGGTTCATGGTTGCGCCGAAGCCATCCTTGTCGTGGCGACGATAGATCCAGCAGGATGCCAGACCATGGCGTTTACCCGGGACATGGTCGTGAAACATGCTTTCCGCCGTGTGCAGGATATCCTGTTTTTCAACACCATGGGCTTTCAGTTTGTCGAGCATATAGTCGAAATTGCGATCGGATGGTTTGTAGGAGCCGACATCCTCGGCCGTGTAGATGGCGTCAAATTCAACGCCCAGGCGCTCGTTGCTGCCGGCAAAGCTCTCATTGTCGACGTTTGAAAGGATCACCAGTTTGAAATGTTTCTTCAAGTATTGCAGGGCGTCTGCGGAGTCGGGGAATGCCGGCCAGTCTTTGACGGATCGGCCATAAGCGGAACATTCTTCCAGGCTGCTGGACACGCCCCATTCCTCGGCCAGCCGCTTGTAGACAATTGCCAACAGCGCGCTATATCGCTTTGTCGGTGTCCAGGCCTGTTGTGATGATTCATGCCGCGCATGCGCCTCCAGAATATCATCGCGCGACAGGCCGCGATCCACCCTTGCGGTCAGCGGCTTCAACCCCTCCACCATGCCCGATTCCCAATCGATAAGTGTGCCGTAGCAATCGAAGGTCAGGGCTTTGAAGTCTGTCAATCTCATGGTCTGTTCCTTGATGTCGATGGCCTTGATCAGCATATCTACGCAATATCAGGCCATATTGGAGCCTGCAACTGATGGTCGCGCTGCAATTATTCCATTTGCCGGCAAGCGACTTGTTGTGTGGTCTCTATTGAATTTGAACGGCACTGACCGGTATATTCTTTTGAAATCAAAGAGATTTACCCGTGCCATGACTTGGAAAACAGTGATAGATCTTGACGCCGTTGGGTGAACCAGTCGCGGTCATCTGCAGGATTTGAGGCTTAATGACCATACGTATATTGCATACCGCTGATCTGCACCTGGACTCGCCGCTGCGCAGTCTGGCGATGAAAGATCCGCGTCTTGAGGCGCGGGTTCGAACCGCCAGCCGGTCGGCGCTCGAGACCATGGTGCGCTATTGCATTGACGAGGACGTCCAAGCCCTGCTGATCGCGGGCGATCTTTACGACGGACAGGAACGCAGCGCCAAGACGGCGGCCTATCTCGCAACCCAGATGGAACGCTTGGGTGATGCGGGCATCCAGGTCTTTTATATCAAGGGCAATCATGATGCGGAAAACCCCATCTCCGGCGAGATCGCGCTGCCGGACAATGTGCATGTTTTTGACGGGCGCGGCGGCAAGGTCCAATTGGGCGACGAAGAAATCTTTATTCACGGTGTGAGTTTCCGCGACAAACACGCGCCCGACAGCCTGCTGCCGAAATATTCCAGCCCGCAGCCTTCGGCCATCAATATTGCCATGATGCACACGTCGCTGGGCGGCGCTTCGGGGCATGACCGTTATGCGCCTTGTTCGGTGGCGGAACTCACGGCATCCGGTTTCGACTATTGGGCATTGGGGCATGTGCACAAACGCCAGATACACTCTCAATCACCCTGGATTGTCATGCCTGGCATGCCGCAAGGCCGCGACATCGGTGAGGCCGGGCCAAAATCGGCAACATTGCTGACCATTTCCGACGGCAGCATAAAGGTAAGCGAAGTCTCGACCTCTGTTATCGAGTTCCGTGAGGTCATCTGCGCGCTGGATGGTTTGGAAGGCAATGACACGATCCGCGCCCATCTGCGAGAGGCCTTGCGTGCAGAGGCGGAAGCAGGCTCCGCAATTCTGCGGCTGCGATTGTGTGGAGAAACACCCTATGCCTGGCATATGCGGCGCGACGCAGACTATTGGGCCGAGACATTGGGGTCCCTGGCGCAGGAGGCGGGTGATCTGTGGATCGAAAAGTTCACCATTGATCTGATTGAGCCGACCGTCGTGTCACCGGACGGCGTGAATGCCTTGCGCGATGTTCAGCAACTGATGGCCGATATCAGTCAGGAAGAGGGGTTTGCGGCGGACGCGCAAGCGGAAATGGAACAGATACTGTCGCTGCTTCCGACCGACCGCCGACGCGAGCTTGTCCCGGATGTCGCGGCGCAAGACGCTCTGCTTGCCCGTTTGAAGGAAGAGTCCATCCTGTCGATGGCCGCACAAATGCGGGGGCAGGGCACATGATGCGCTTGCGCGAACTGGATCTGACGCGTTTTGGCCATTTCACCGACCAGAGCATCGATTTTGGTGACAGGCATGCAAAAGGCTCCGACTTCCACATCGTCTATGGCGCCAACGAGGCGGGCAAGACCACGACAATGGAGGGGTACCTGCGGCTGCTGTATGGCTTTCCCGCCAGAGATCCCTATGGGTTCAAGCATCAACGCGCCAATCTTTGCGTCGGCGGGACAATTGAGATCAACGACACGGATCATGGGTTGACCCGCCTGTCCACGCGCAATGCCAATCTGCTGGATGCAACAGGTGACGTGGTGCCGGAGACCCTGCTGCAATCGGCGCTGGGTGGCCTGTCGATGGAGGATTACCGCAAACTCCTGTGCCTTGATGACGAGACGATCGAGGTGGGTGGCGACGAGATCACCAAGAGCAAGGGCGATATTGGACGGCTTTTGTTTTCAGCGGCTGCCGGCGTCAGCGATCTGTCTGAGATCCTCGACAAGGTCGAGGAAATGACGCTCGACATCTACAGAAAAGGCGGCAGCAAATCCCTCTTCGCAGAGTTGAAACGCCAGCACGATCAGGTGAGCAGGGAAATCAGGGATCACGATGTCAGCGCGTCGGACTATCGCAGTTTGCGCGATGCACGTAATCAGGCGGGCGAAACTGAAGCTGACTTGCGCCAGCAAAAGAAAGCACTGTCTTTGAACCGGGTGCAGTTGGAGGCGCTGATCAAGGCCCACCCTCTGGCGCGCGCGCTGAGTGATGTCGAAGCCGAGCTGGAACCGTTTGCACACTACCCGGACGCGCTGGATATTGATCCTGAGGCCCTGGTGAACATGTTGTCCCGGCGCGTCGGATTGGTTGCGGCCCGTGATCGAGCCGCCAAAGAACTGGAGGCTTTGGAGGAAAAGCGCCAGACGCTGGTTCCAAGGCCAGACGCCCTTGCCTGGGCTAAACCGCTCGATGCCCTCAAGGTGCTGAAGAGCAGAGTAGAAACGGCGCAATTCGATTTGCCAAAGCGCCAGGCGCAAGTGGCCGATGAGTTGAAAGAGATGACCCGTCGCCTCTCGGATCTGGGCATTGACCTTGGGGGCGATCCAATGCGTTTTGTCCTTGGCGAGGTGCAATTGGCGGCCCTTGAACTGCATCGCAACCTGTTGCTGGATGCTGAAAAAACATTGGAGGCTGACAGCAACGAAGCGCAGGCTGCGGCAGAAAAACTTGATGAGGCAAGCAAAGCTCAACAGGCCGTTGAGGCCGCCGCAAACGTTGGACCGGAACTGAGTGCGCTCATGGCGCGCTACCATGGCGATATGCTGCTTGAGAAAGTAACCGCAGCACGCCACGAACTGGCGCTGAACAAACGGCAATTGACGTCGAAACTTCAAGGCCTTACCCGGCTCGACAAGACATTTGATGATGTGCCCTTGCTTGCCGTGACGGCTGCTCAGGCCAAGGCCCTGGCTGGGCAGATCGTCAAAGCGGAAGAGAAGCGGACATTGTCGCAAGACCAGCTTGTCGCAATGGAAAAGAAATGGGGCGAGGCAAAGCGTGTTGTGGAACTGAGCAGTGCATTGCCGGAGCTGATCAGTGATGCGGCAGCGGCTGAAACCCGTCGTCAGCGCGATGCGTTCTGGGCGGCGCATCGTGCAGCGCTTGTTGACGAGACGGCTGACCGGTTTGAGATGGCCATGCATGCCGATGATGACAAGCGCAGTATAAGGGAAGGGCAGGCCCGGGAAATCGCTGATCATCGACAGGCCATTCGCGCCGAGATCGAAGCGCGTCAGGACTTTGAGACGGTCAGCAAGGCGCATGAGGATGCAAAGGCACAGGCAGCGCGGCTGCATGAACAGCTCGTCGGTCTTCTGCAGGCCTGTGCCTTGCCTGACAGTCTCATGGCCGATGAATTGAGCCAATGGGTTCAGCAGGTTGAGGACGCGCAACAGACGAAAGCAATTTGCGCTGCAATCGGTAATGAACATGCGCCCCTGTTTCAGAGGGCAAGCGACCTGCAGGATGCGCTTGCAACAGAGCTTGGTGAACCGGACGCAGAGCTGGACGCGCTTGTCGCCATGGCGCGGGTACGCATGGCACAATACGATGAAGAACAGAGAAACATTCAAAATGCCGAGGCTGATTTCGCCCGGGAGGCAGCGGAAGTGGAACGCCGTGAAGCCCGGCGTGCGCAATCAGCAGAAACACGTTCCGCAGCCCGCCAGGCATGGGATGCCTATATTGCGCAGCATCTGCCCGATGTGACGGCGCAGATCGACCTGTTGGATGCCCTGCCGACGTTGCGCGCCCTGCGCGAGATCAATGAACGCATGAATGGGGTTCGCCGTCAGATTGAAGGCATGGAACATGATCTGGCGCTTTTTGAAACCGGGATTTGCGCACTTGGGTTCAAAGGGGACGGTTCACCGGAACACGAGCCGCTGGCTGTTTTTGCCGCCTGTGAGGCCGAGGTGTCAGCGGCACTGCGCATTGAGACAGACCTTGCTGGCCTGATTTCGCGCATGGAGTCTGAGAAAGCCGATCTCGATGCAAGCCAGGCTGCGCTGCAGGCAATCGAAGCGCAGGTTGACGATCTGGCCTCAGGTTTTGATGTGAAGATCAAGACCGCAACTCTGGAGGACCTGCGCGAGGCGGTGAGAACGGCAACCAGAGCGATCGACTTGCGGGCGACGGCAAAGGTCATGGCGCAAGAGCTTCTGTCCGTGCTGAATGTGACAACAAGAGAGCAGGCCGAAGCAGAACTGGCTGCCATGACAGGCCAGCAGGCCGCGGCGGATTTGCAGGAAATCGACACCGAGATCAGCCGGATTGAGCAGGCACTCGACAAGGCCATTGAGGAGCGCGCGGCCGCCACACTTGCCTTGAACGCAGTGATTGGTGACAGCGATATTGCGGCCCTGACAGCCCGCAAACGCACGATCGAGGCTGAAATGGAGGCGGCGCTCCTGAAATATCTGGAGGGCCGGTTTGGCCACATGCTGGCAGATCGGGCCATCCGCCGTTACCGCGACAGTCATCGCAGCGGCATGATGGCAGCGACCGAAAAGGCATTCAGTGACCTCACCAATGGCGCCTATGGCGCCCTGACGACGCAGCCTGGCGCCGGTGCCGAAATGCTCATGGCCATACAGTCCTCCGATCAGGTGGCAAAGGAAGCCTCCGCCATGTCCAAGGGAACACGGTTCCAGCTTTACCTGGCGCTACGCGCCGCCGCCTATGAACAGATGGCGTCGAACGGCACGGTCCTGCCGTTCTTCTGCGACGATGTGTTTGAAACCTTCGACGAACAACGCACCCGCGCGGCCTGCGGTCTGATGCATCGGATCGGGCAAACAGGCCAGGCCATCTATCTCACCCATCACCAGCACGTCGTGGACATTGCCCGCGAGGTCTGCGGTGGGGAGGTCAGCATTCATGCGTTGTAGGGGTTTGTGCAATAATGAATGACCAGCTAGGTCGCTGCTGTCTTTGCAATGCAATCCGGTATGCACTTGGCTAAGGCAATCGGGGTTGATTAGAGCCCCTTTGTGATGGGCCTTAATCGAACAGCGTGCAAGCCCTATCGGTACACCGAAATAACAGTTAAAAATTCCATAAAATTCGAGCACTAGCAAACCATCACAACGACACCTTTGTCGAGAGAAAGCTGTTTTCGGTTGTGTGGTATCTTGTTGGCAGCTTGAATAATTGAGTGACTAAAATATTCATAGCCCAGTAGTTCAAATAGCCCACGCATGGTTGAGTAGTAAGCGTGTGGTGAACCCGACCTTGATTGGCTTGCGACCTTCGTGAGAGTCTTCGCACGATAGCGGGTGATCGTGTCCGCTTAAATTACGCGGACACTTAATTTGGCGA
>Ga0075120_10001257_pt1 | contig 20149 bp, 20 predicted proteins | sample AntAceMetag02UKL_FD_69792 | JGI IMG/M metagenome (GOLD analysis project Ga0075120, IMG submission 69792) | Saline lake microbial communities from Ace Lake, Antarctica - Antarctic Ace Lake Metagenome 02UKL | ecosystem: Environmental > Aquatic > Non-marine Saline and Alkaline > Saline | place... | reverse complement strand
TGTTTCCAAAGAAGCGGAGGCATTGTTGCACAAATTTGTGCAACAGGTAGAGTCTATTTTCAAAAATCTCCCGAAACCCTTGAAATAGCAGTCTTTTCTGATGAATGATCTGATTTTATTAACCGACATTCCCTTAAAGGTTCAAAAAGCATCAGTAAAACTTGACTTGAACAAAGCGAAGACATGAACAGGTATCTGACAATTATTCTTTAGAATTCAAAATTTTATATTCCTCAATTTTTCGATAGATGGTTTTACGACTGATGCCGAGCAGACGGGCCGCTTTAGATTTGTTCCAATCGGTTTTGTTTAAGGCGTGAATGAGTTCTTCCTTATCCGGCAATGCTTTTTCCAAACTAATGGATTTTTCAGTTCTTGAATATTCTTTTAATTCCACAGGCAGGTGGTCGAACAACATGGTTTTTCCCTGGCATAACACAAAAGCATGTTCAATGGCATGTTCAAGTTCTCTTATATTCCCTGGCCAGGAATAGTTCATAAATGCATTAATAACTTCATTTGAAAATCCTTCAATCTGTTTTTTAAAACGCTTGTTAAATATTCCTAAAAAGTGATCTGATAAAAGAGGGATATCTTCGCGTCTTTCCCTGAGTGAAGGAATCGGAATATCCACAACCTTGATCCTATAATATAAATCCTGCCGGAATTCTCCTGATTTGATCTTTTCTTTTAGATTGCAATTGGTCGCAGCAATGATTCGTACATCTATTTTTATCGGGGTTGAATCACCCACCTGCTCAAATTCTTTTTCCTGAAGAACCCTTAGAAGTTTGAGCTGGATTAAAGGAGAGATATCACCAAACTCATCCAGAAAAATTGTGCCTTGATCCGCCATTTGAAATCGACCTGTCTTGTTTTGAACAGCACCTGTAAATGCTCCTTTAACATGGCCGAACAGTTCACTTTCAAGAAGATTTTCAGCCAGGGCGCTGCAATTGACCTTTACAAACGGTTTTTCTTTACGTGCGCTGTTATAGTGAATGGCATGAGCCACCAGTTCTTTGCCTGTCCCGGTTTCACCGGTAATCAGAGCAGTACTGTCTGTTTCTGAAAGATTTTCCAGGAGCGCATACAGTTTTTGCATCCTGCTGCTTTTTCCAATGATTCGGTGAAATTGATGACGTTCTTCTAATTGCCGTTCTAAATTTGTAAGCCTTGTGATGTCTCTGACAACAAGCACCACTCCGCCTGACTTGCTGCTGCCATCCTGCCTGAGCGGTGAACACGTTAAAATTACCACTTGCCGGTTCTGCCCGGAATGCCGGCATTCAATTCTAACTTCTCCAATTGTTTTTTATTGTCCAGAAGTTTTTTATGTTGAAGACCATGGGCGGTGATGCGTAAAAGCGCTTCTTTTCGAATCGGTTTGGTTATATAATCAAATGCCCCCAGGCGAACTGCCTCGGTTGACGTCTCAATATTGGGTTCGCCCGTTATCATAATAACAGGACAGGTAAGTTCTCTGTTCTTTATTTCATGGAGAAGATCAATTCCTGTATAGCCCCCAAGGATAATATCGGTAATAATCAAATCAGGGTTGGTATCTGAGATAATCTTTAGAGCTGAATCAAAATCCGTGGCTGTCATAACATCATGGCCCTGATCCGCAAGGATCATTTTAAAACCAAAACGAATATTTTCTTCATCATCAACGATAAGGATCTTTGATTTCATATTTCCACCTGTGATGACCAGTCGTTATAAATGGGCAGGTCGACAATAACTTTTGTATAGTCACCTTTTTGACTTTCAAACCAGAGGTTTCCCCCATGGTTTTTGATAATTCCATGGCTGATGGAAAGCCCGAGTCCTGTGCCTTCCCCCTGGGGTTTGGTTGAAAAGAAGGGATTTGCCACCCTGTTGATGAAATCCTTTGAAATTCCAAGGCCGCTGTCATAAAATATTACGCGTACATATTCTTTTCCCCCAAGTTTGATTTCTTCTCCATTGATTTTAAGAATTTTGTTTTCATGGGGTTTTGGATATTTTTTCTGCAGGGCATATCTATTGTTATCGGACTTGTTTCTTTGTCAAATGCCTTTGCTGCTGACAAATCCGAATGTATTTATGGAAGCATGATTGACCAGAAGATCTCTTTTTATCAGTCAAGGCTGTATCTTATAGATTCAGAATACAAGATTTTGTCAGATATTGGTAAAGATGCAGCAAAAATGATCAGCTATCTTCAAACAGGCAAAGATCAGCTTGTCAAGGAAATGAAAGATCGGAAAGTTGAATTTAGTTCTGCCAAGATAAACAACTATATTGTAAATAAGGCAAGAACTGGAGATATGAGTTAGGGATATACAAATTTGATTTGTCATGAGCTGGAACATATTGTATGCTCAGCTCATGTTATCCTTAGCCAAAGACGACCCCACGCTTGCCGGGCTGGTTAAAAACGAAGAAAATCGGCTTGAAAACACATTAAACCTGATTGCGGCTGAGAATCATTCCCCTCAATCAGTCCTGGAGGTCATGGGTTCGGTCTTTAATACAAAAACCATTGAAGGGTATCCCGGGAACCGGTTTCACGCAGGCTGCATCCAGGCTGACAAGGTTGAAAACCTTGCCATTGAAAGAGGGAAGGCACTTTTTAAAGCAGAACATGTCAATGTTCAGCCCCACAGCGGCACATCAGCCAACCTGGCCGTGTATTTCAGCGTGCTGAAAACAGGAGACCGGATTCTTTCCATGAGCCTTCCCCATGGGGGGCATCTTTCCCATGGACACTCGGCCTCTATTACCAGTAAATGTTTTGATTTCAGCCATTATAAGGTAGATCCTGAAACAGAACGGATTGACTATGATCAGGTCAGGGAAATGGCCCACGCTGTTAAGCCCAAAATGATTGTTGCCGGTGCCAGCTCATATCCGAGGCTGATTGATTATGAAAAAATATCCATCATCGCCAGGGAGGTATCTGCATTTTTTCTGTCAGATATGGCCCATCTGGCAGGCCTTGTGGCCGCAAAATTAATTCCAAGCCCTGTGCCCCATTCTGATTTTGTCACATTCACCTGTTACAAAACCATGATGGGTGGCCGTGGCGGTGTGATCCTTTGCAGAGAAATTTTTGGAAAAAAAGTAGATAGAGCAGTATTTCCAGGATGCCAGGGCACAAGCGCCGTCAATCTTATGGCTGCAAAGGCGTTGATTTTCAAGCTTGCCATGGAAGAAAAATTTATTCAGATTCAGAAAAATACCCTTGAGAACGCCCGGATTATGGCTCGGGCGTTGGTGGAAAAAGGATATCATATTATCAGTGGTGGAACAGATAATCACCAGGTGCTGATTGATCTGACGGGTAAAGGGATTTCAGGCAAATCTGCAGAAGCCTGTTTAGAAGCAGTGGGGATTATTTTGAATCGTAATGTAGTGCCGCAGGATGAGAACTCTCCGGGGAAGGTCAGTGGTATCAGGCTGGGAAGCTCTGCTGTATCTGCCAGGGGAATGGGAGAAGTCCAGATGCAAAAAATTATTGAGTTAATGGATATGGTGTTGATGAACCAGACAAATACGACGGTGATAAATCAGGTCAAAGAAAGGGTATTAGAGCTTTGCCGAGAATTTCCCGTCAACTGGAGTGGTCCAACATTAAAGTGACTTAAAAAAATTCAAAAAGGATTAGAAATATGAAAATAAATCCGGATTTTATTTCACCCTGTGGGCTTTACTGCGGAGTCTGTGCCATTTATATTGCACATCGTGATAATAACGAAAAATTTAAAGAAAGGTTAGTGGGGCTGTATTCAGGAGAAGTTTTTGGCAAGGGCACGCTTCCAAATAGTGAAAATCTATCAACGAATGAGATTCGATGCCGGGGCTGCTTGTCCGATGATCTGTTTATGCATTGCAACCAGTGTGATATCAGGGACTGCACAAAAAAGAAAGGATATACAGGATGCCATGAATGCGATGAATTTCCCTGTCAGTACATTGAAAATTTTCCCATGGCCATTGGGAAAAAGGTAATTTTACGAGCCGTCCCATATAGACGGAAAGTCGGCACAGAAAAATGGATTATCGATGAAGAAGCCCGTTATTTTTGCCCTGAATGTGGCAACAAAGTTTTCCGGGGCGTTGTTAAATGTAATAATTGTAAAGCAAAGCTGGATCTGGATTAGATTTGTTTAACACGACAACCACCTAAACAGAGATGAGAATCAGGGCAAGAAAAGCCACAGCAACCCCTGCCCACTGCTGTCGGCGGAGTCGCTCTTTAAGGAAAAACCAGGCCAAAATAACGGTTGCAGCAGGATATAAAGATCCTAAAACGGCTGCAACATCCAGCCGGCCCAAATGTGCTGCCAGGGAAAAAAGAGCATTTCCAGCAGCATCCAGGACACCGGTAATTCCAATTAATATCCATTGTCCGTTCAAAGGTTTTGTCGGCTTCCCTATTATCGATATAAAAAAGAGCAGCAGGGAAACCGAGGCAAATCGAGCTCCCACCAGGGGCCAAAAAATAGCTAAATCATTTGCTTTATCAATGAAAATAAAAAAAAATCCAAACCCAAGACCCGCTGCAAAGGACAGGAAAAATTCATTCCGGGTCATGCGGAATTCCGCTTTTGCTGAAGAGAGCATCCACACTGCCACCATAAAGCATACAAATCCCAGTGATTGTGTAATTGTGGGAAGCCCAGTATAAAGGGCGGTATATCCAATGGGCACAAGGGCTGTTAGAACTGCAGATAAAGGCGCAACAATGCCCATACGTCCGAGGGCTAATCCTTTATAAAGGGCAATAAGCCCAAGGATGCCGAAAATACCTGCAAGGGCACCATAAAAAATAGATTCAAAAGGGGGGATAGTTTCCGAAATTAATAGGGCTATACTTACCAGAATCATTCCGCCCACAAACTGGGAAAAGAGAATCACTCCCAGAATATTACCTTTGCGCGAGGCAAAACCGCCGCTGAAATCCCCTGCACCCCATACCACCGCACTGCTAAGGCCGCAGGTGACAGCCAATGCTTCATTACTTATCATTTCACACCGCTTTAAAATACATTGATCAAATTAAACATAAACGCTTTGTCTGCTATTGCCGAAAAGCATAGGTAAAACAAGTTTCATCCAATACAGGCGAAATCTTTTCTAATCACGAAGCGGCATTATAAAGGCCACAGGCTATAAAGTAAATCAAAATTATGGGACAGAAGTTGCAATAAGGGCATTCGATAAAATCATTCTTCCAAATATGGTTTTAATCCCTCGGGCTTTTTTAAGAATACTATTGCAAGCTCATAAGTATTTTGATAGCCCGTAAGTATTCTTTTCATCTATTTAGATCTGCGCACCAAGGCCAATATTGATGTATGCGAATACCCTGATTCAGGAAAAATAAACATTTTACCTGCCTTTGATATATTTGAACAAGGATCAAAGGTATCCTATTATAAAGGAGAAGAAGGCGTTAAGGACAAGTGGCCGGCAGAACTGCTAAAAAAGAGATAAATTGCCTGTAATCAACTGAATTGGACGGAAAACCCCCGTGGCAAAATAAAATAATTTATACATGGATAATTTCCATTTGAGTGTCCGTAATCTGGGCAAGACCCATATCATCTGCCATATTAAAAACTTTGTCCAGTTTTGAATTCACCACCCGTGAATCATTGCCAACAATTGAAAAGCCGATCTGGGCCCATAAATGGCTGTCATTGAAGTCAGTTTCCGCAATGGAGATATTGAACTGGTTTTTGATTCGATTGATAATCGCTTTAACGATGCTGCGTTTTTCCTTTAATGAATTGACACCATAGAGTTTAAATTTGATTTTGCCTGTTCCGACCACCATGGCTATATCCTTGATAAAAGACTTTCTGTAAATTCATTTTTCATAAGAAAATTTGCATTATCTTTTTGAGGCGATCATTTGATCCATCATATCTGCTGCCGCCTCGGCAAAAGACGGATCATTGATGTGGAGATCCTCTTCTTTAACGATAATGGTTTGTACTAAATTTTCTTTAAATGTCTTAATGAAAAGATCGTTTGTCTCCGGATCATATAAAGGGCCGTCAATATAGTCAGCGACGGACCAGCCTTTTTTAGGAATTAATACTTTTATCACTTCTCCGGCAGGATTCAGTTTTTCTGATAATTGTTGAGCGATATTTTTTGTTTCTTTTTTGTTCAGTCGAATGGCAGACCTAAAATCATAAAAAAATATTTTTCGATCTTTATATTGTTCCGGGATGCTGTAACGGTCAAATTCCAGCACAGCACAGTCTAATCCACCCGGTACAATAAGCCTGGGGAGTGGAATGCCCGTTATGGTTTCAAATCGATGAGGGCCGATCCCACCGCAATACCCATTCATGAGCTTATCTGCCAGTTCATGGGTGGCCAGATCCAGAATGCCTTTAAAAAATCCCTCGGAAGCCAGTTCTTCCATTGCAGTCCCGCCCGTGCCATTGGCATGGAAGGTAACGACCTCATACCCTTTGTTTTCCAGTATTTCTTTAATTTGTTCTGCAGCCTGGGTAATGAATCCAAAAAAAGAAAGGGCAATGCGTGGGCGATTCTTGTCAGGCACCCATGTACTTTTCGCCATGGCACAAACAGCCGCAGCCGCTTTATCCAGCATCCCTCCCAGAATACTGTTGATCCCCAGTATGTCGGAAACACTGGGCATCATGGTTATGTCGCTGGTTCCAACGATATGGGTCATATCTCTTGCGGCAACAGTGGACAGCATGACTTTGGGGATGCCAAGTGGCAGTACACGCATAATTGCCGTGCACAGATAAGTGCCGGAACCTCCCCCCGCTGAAATAATACCCGATATTTCACCCATGTCATGAAGCGTCTTGACAAGTTTTTTGCCTTCTTCTGACATGGCCTGAATCATTTGATCGCGATCCTGCCCATCCTTTATAAGGCCCTTTGCCTTCAGGCTGTTGAAAAGATCAAAATCTAGGGCACAGGATGCCGGCTTTTTGGTCCCGACATTAATGGTCAGCGCGCGAACACCTCGTTGTTCTATACACTTTTTAAGAAAAAGATGTTCCTCTCCCTTTGTGTCGAAGGTTCCGAGTACGGCTATTGAAGATAGCTTGCCCATTGATAACCTTTTTATTACAAATTCAACATATTTTCAAGAGCAATAAAGGCATCATTTTTTATGGTTTCATCAACCGTGACAATGTTTGTTTTACCAATGTTTTCAAGGCAGGTTAAAAGATTTTTTAAATTGATTTTATACATATTGGGACAGAGTGAATCCTTTAACGGGAGTATGTTTTTGTCTGGATACTCCATGGCAAGCCGCTTGATCAGGTTGATTTCCGTGCCAATGATAATTGTTGCGCCTGGCAAAGCCTGGTCCACATATTTGACGATAAAACTAGTGGAACCCACTGCATCCGATGCCTTGACAACTTCCTGGGTGCATTCCGGGTGTACAACAATTTTTGCGTCGGGAAAGCTTTTTCTCATGGCTTTAATGTCATCCGTGGTAAACCTTGTATGAACCAGGCAATACCCTTTCCATAAAAAGACTTTTGCCTTTTTAATCTCTTGTTCGCTATTTCCACCCAATGGTTTTTCAGGGTCCCATACAATCATTTGTTTTGCCGGGATGTTAAGATGGTTGCCTGTATTTCTGCCAAGGTGTTCATCTGGGAAGAAAAAGATTTTTTCTCTTTGTTTAAATGCCCATTCAAAAGCTTTGGAAGCGTTTGATGAGGTACAGACAGCTCCATTGTTTTTTCCGCAATGGGCTTTAATAAAAGCATCAGAGTTCATGTAAACCAAGGGGATTACAATATTTTCTCCAACAATGGCAGTGACATCATTCCAGGCTTTTTCAACCAGGTAGGAGTCTGCCATATCCGCCATCCAGCAGCCTGCATTCATATCAGGGATCTGTACTATCTGGTGATCTTTGGCAAGAATGGCTGCACTTTCCGCCATAAAATGAACCCCGCAAAAAACAATATATTTTGCATTCTCATCCTGAGCAGCCCGCTGGGAAAGGCCAAAAGAGTCTCCACTGTGGTCTCCTAAATCAATGATTTCTTTTCTTTGATAATGATGGGTTAAGATGACAAGTTGGTTTCCTAGTTCCTGTTTGATTTTAATGATTTTATCAATCATGTCTTTGTCAGCCATTGTTTTTTCCATGTTTATTCCTTTCCTATTAAAAAAATACCATAGGTGGCAAACAGATTGGGCATGAAAGTGACCATTTTGCCATGGCGTTGTGTGTTGTTTGTATTAATAGCAGCTTTTTTCAGGATTTTAAAGCCAACCTGGTCAGAAAATTTTTGAAAGTCGTTAAGACTTAGAACCCTGATGTTGGGGGTGTCGTGCCATGAATAGGGAAGCTCCCTGGTCACAGGGGCATGACCGGTAAATGCCAATTGCATGCGGACCTTTATATGACCGAAATTCGGGAAGCTGACCACACCCATTTTTGCCACCCGCATCATGGAATGGATCAGGTTAGACGGTTCATAGACCTGCTGGAGGGTCTGGGAACAAATGGCATAGTCAAAGGCATTGTCCGGGTAATCTTCCATTTCTTCATTAATGTCGCCTTGTAAAACCGAGATTCCTTTTTCGATACATTTAACCACCTTTGATTCTTCTATCTCTATGCCTCTTTCCTTGACATTTTTTTCTTTTTTAAGCCAAAAAAGAAGGTCTCCTTCCCCACACCCTAAGCCCAATACTTTTGATCCGGGTTCGATCCATGAGGCAATGATTTCCAGATCATATCGTAAGTTATCAGGTGTCATTAGATACACTCCTTAAAAATCCGGTGATCAGATGGTCAAGTCTGTCACTGGGAAGCAAAAAGGCATCATGTCCCCATTGGGCATCGATTTCACAAAAGCTGACATCCAGATCGTTTTTTTTCATGGCTTTGACCATCTCTTTTGACTGATATGTAGGATAAAGCCAGTCAGAGGTATAAGAGATGACGAGAAATTTTGATTTGCATTTTGAAAAGGCCTTTACAAGTGAACCTGAACCATATTGTGCTGCCAGATCAAAATAGTCTGCCGCCTTGGTGATATATAAAAAGGAATTGGCATCAAAGCGTTCGATAAATTTGTTGCCCTGGTGTTGAAGATAGCTTTCCACCTGGAATTCGGCACCGAATTCAAAGCTTAAGGCAGACCTGTTTTGAAGCTTTCGGCCGAATTTCAGGCGCATGGACTCATCGGAAAGATATGTGATATGTCCGATCATCCGGGCAATGGCAAGACCCATGTCCGGCTTTTTACCTGAATAATAATGTCCTTCATTCCAATTGGGATCAGCCATGATGGCCTGCCTTGCAACCTCATTAAAGGCTATGGCCAAAGCAGAGTGCCGGGTGGTTGTTGCAAGGGGAATGGCTGATTTAACCATGTCCGGATACCGGACACACCATTCAAGCACCTGCATGCCGCCGACTGATCCGCCGATCAGCGATAAAATAGAGTTGATTTTAAGATGATCGATCAGGGCTTTTTGGGCCTTTACCATATCGCCAATGGTTATATGGGGAAAGTTGGTTCCATATTCTTTGTCTGTCTCAGGGTCTATAGATGAAGGGCCTGTTGATCCGGCGCAGGAGCCTATAATATTGGAGCAGATCACAAAGTATTTGTCCGTATCTATACCCTTGCCGGGACCCACCATGATATCCCACCAGCCTGGTTTGGTATCTTTGGGGTCATAATACCCGGCCATGTGTGAATCTCCTGAAAGTGCATGGAGTACAAGGATAACATTGCTTTTTTTCGGGTTCAAGGTCCCGCAGGTTTCATAGGCAATGGTCACAGGGCCGATGCTGGCAAGGCTTTCAAGTTTCAGCCGTTCAGGAGGTTTGGCAAAGGTAAAAAATTGCTTTTCAACAATGCCAATGCTGGCACCGGTCGGGCTTTGGTCAATATACTCGCTCATTCTTTAAACCAGTTCCTATAAAGCTTCCAGGGCCAAAGCAAGATCATTGCAAATGTCCTCAACATGCTCGACTCCAAGGGAAAATCTCAGCAATTGGGGATCGGCAAGTTTGTTTTTTAGATCTTCAGGAAAAGATATGTACTGGGATGAGTAGGGGTGAATAATTAAAGTTTTACAGTCCCCGAGATTGGCTATGTTTAAAATCATCTCAAGATGATCAATAAGCCTGAAGCAGGCTTCCTGGTCCTTTAGACCGAAAGTCAGCATGGCACCAAAACCTTTATTATTAAATTGTTTTTTTGCAATCTTGTGGCACTTATGATCTTCAAATCCTGGAAAATTGACCCATTCAACTTTTGGCTGTTCTTTTAGAAATTTGGCAACTTTTATTGCATTGTCCATATGGCGTTCCATGCGAAGGCCTAAAGTATTCAATCCAATGGCCGTGAGATAAGAATGAAAAGGCGCAGGAGTGGTGCCAAAATTAACATGGTATTCTTTGAACAGCCTGTGCAGAAAGGCAAGGTTTCCCTTTTGCTCTACAAAAGGGGCAAAATCGGAAAATTTTTCACTGGTCCAGTCAAAGTTCCCGGCATCCACCACCACACCTCCCATGGCACCTCCATGACCGGACAGATACTTGGTCGTTGAATGCAATACAATATCTGCTCCAAGTTCAATGGGCCTGCAAAGCCAGGGGGAAGCCAGGGTATTATCAATCATAAGCGGGATACCGTTTGCGTGGGCAATCTGCGCAATACTTTTGATATCGGCAATTTCCATACCCGGGTTAGTGATGGTTTCCATATAAACAAATCGTGTCTTTTGGGTGATGGCCTGTTCAATATCGTCAAGGTTTAACGGATCAACAAGTTTTACGCTGATCCCATATTTTTTAAAAATATTTGTAAAAAGCGTGTATGACGACATGAACAAATATTTACTGGCTACAAATTCATCTCCCGTACGAAGCAGTGTCATGCAGGCATTGTTAATGGCTGCCATACCAGAGCCGGTCACAACTGCGGCTGCTCCTGATTCCAGGGAAGCCAGCTTTTGTTCAAGAAACCTGCTTGTCGGATTGCTCAGCCGCATGTAAATATGGTCGGAAGTTTCACCGGCAAATGTTTTGCTCAGGCTGTCAGCGCTTTCATGAAAGTGGGCTGCGGTCTGAAAAATGGGCGGGAGGGTGGCGCCTTGCCAGGGTGAGTCTTTTAACCCTTCATGAATTGCTCTGGTTTCAAAATGATAATTATTTTTTTTGCTCATGATCGTTCCTCTTAATTTGTCCATCTGTTTTAAATTTAAAGAACTATAAATATCACATTGTGGTAGGTTCTTGTCAATATTTACTTTGTTTTTTCATAATAATTAAGTGACATCCTATCGGTAAAATAGTATACTCATTTTATATTTGGATTATAGAATCTATTAATGATGTTATATCTCTTCACGGCTCTCGCGTAAATAGCGACCTGAATGATATTCTTTTTCTTTTCTCTTTTTAAAGAATTAGATGCTGGCCTTTAGCTGTTCTGGTGAACCATAATGCAGTCAATAACCCCACAGCTTATTGTGGGGAGGTTTTTATAAATTACAGGATAAGATGTCAGCCTGACAAACCGGCTGAAAAGGAGGATGTAATGAATATTAAAAAAATACTGAACCCAGTTGATGGTTCAGAACATTCAATCCAATCAACCCATTATGCTGTTGAACTCGCAAAGCTTTTAAATGCCAAAATTATTCTGATGCATTGCCATGCAAGATTCCCCATTGTTCTGTCAGAGCCCTATTTTCAGCAGGCAGTTAATGAACTTAGCAAAGGATCTGAAGAACTTGTTGAGCCATTTATAAAAATTCTTGAAAAGTGTGAAGTTGAGTTTGATGTCCGTATTCTTGAAGGGGCTCCAGGAAACAAAATACCGGAAGTGGCAAGAATTGAGAAAATAGACTTGATTGTAATGGGATCAAGAGGGGTTACTGATTTTACGGGATTGCTTATCGGCAGTGTTGCCCACCAGGTGCTTAATAAATCAGACTGCCCTGTTTTTATCACAAAAGGCTGATGATCTTTCATTATGTGGCTTTTCTAAACAGATTTATCCTTGAGGGTTTTCTCAACCAGTCTTTCCAGATTCCAATGAATACAGGTGTTTTATAAAAAACTTGTTTTTTGATTTAGAAAAGATTAGAAGCAATATTTTATTGCGCAAGATTTTTTGTGAAATGCTTGAATTAATAGGAAGAGTGATATGAAAATTGAGGGATATTCTGTAATTTCAAAAAAAGAGGTGGTTTCTCTGATAAAGGATGGGGATACAGTGGCTTTCAGCGGATTTTCTGCAGCTGGTGCAGCCAAGGCTGTTCCCGTCATGCTGGCCGAACATGCAAGGCAAGAACATAGCCAGGGGCGCAGGTTCCGCCTTCGGGTCCTGACCGGGGCTTCCAGCGGGGACTATATAGATAATGATTTGGCCCAGGCCAATGCCATTTCCTGGCGGGCACCCTACCAGGGGGGAAAAATACTCAGGGATCAGATTAACCGTCAGGAAGTGGAATATGTGGACATGCACCTGTCCCATGTGGCCCAGACAGTGGAGGCCGGGTTTTTCGGCAAGATCAATGTGGCTGTGGTGGAAGCCACCCAGATTACATCGGACGGCAGGGTTTACTTTTCCGCATCCATTGGCGCATCCCCGACATGGCTGGCCTGTGCAGACAAGGTGATCATTGAACTCAACCACTGCCATTCCCCCCGCTTAAGTGAACTGGCCGATATTTTCACCATCCCCCCTCCACCAAGACGTAGTCCCATCAATGTGCATAACCCCTTAACCAAAATTGGATTTCCCTATGCCCATGTGGACCCCAAAAAAGTGGTGGGCATAGTGGAAAATGATGAGCCGGACCAGGTGGTGGCCTTTAGCCAGGAGGATGAAACCAGCCGGAAAATAGCTGATCATGTGATTGAATTCTTCCTCAAAGAAAAATTGGCAGGAAGGATTCCGCCTGAGTTCTTTCCCTTGCAGGCCGGGGTGGGTAATACTGCCAATGCCGTGCTGGCAGGCTTGGGACGTCATCCGGATATCCCGCCTTTTTACATGTACTCGGAAGTCTTCCAGGATTCCATGATGGACCTCATTGATACAGGAAAGCTTCTGGGTGCCAGTGCCACTTCCCTGACCATTGTGCCGGAAAAGCTCAAACAGATTGAAGGTAACATGGATTTTTACAATCGGAAGATTGTGCTCAGGCCCCAGGAAATTTCCAATCATCCCGGTATTATCCGCCGACTGGGGGTGGTGGCCATGAACACGGCGCTTGAAATAGATATTTACGGCAATGTGAATTCTTCCCATGTGATGGGCACCCATGTCATGAACGGGGTGGGAGGCAGTGGCGAGTTTGCCCGGAACAGCCATTTGTCCATTTTCATGACCCCTTCCATTGCCAAAGGCGGAAAAATTTCATCCGTGGTGCCCATGGTCCCCCATGTGGACAACAATGAACATTCAGTCCAGGTGGTGGTGACGGAACAGGGTTTGGCTGACCTGAGAGGACTGGGCCCTTTGGAGCGGGCGGAAAAAATTATCAATACCTGTGCCCATCCGGCCTACCGGCCGTATTTAAAGGATTATGTGGCGCGGGGACACAAAAACGGCCATATCTGTCACGATCTTACCCGCTGCTTTGAACTTCACCTTAATTTTAAGGAATATGGCGACATGCTTCCGGATTGATAACAGGATAGATTTAAAAAGACAGTGAAATTATTTTTGTTCTTTTAGTTTTTTGGGCCAGATAAATCACCGGATAAATCAATGGTTAATTCATAAATGCCTTGTTCCAATCTGGCCTGGACGGGGAACTTCCCTTTTTCAAATACTTTAAGCATGGCCCGGTTGGATGCCAGAACATCAGCCGTCATGCCCTGTGCTCCCCTTTCTTTGGCAAGTTTTGCCAGCATTTGATACAGATGGCTGGCAATCCCATATCCTTGATAGGCTTCATCAACAACAAAGGCCACATCCATAAGGGGCTTGTTCTTATGTTTTACAAATCTGGCTTCGGCAATAATGGTCTGTTGTCCCGGGTCTCCCACAAGGGCAACAATTGAGAGCGCATCCCTATAGTCAACATTTACATATTCCTGGGTTTTTTCATGGGGCATGGTTTTTATGGGGGAAAAATACCTATAGTAGATGGCCTTATCGGAAAACCTGTAAAATAACCGCCTCATCTGATCTTCATCCGAGGGTTTTATTGCCCTGAAACGAACGTCAAGCTTATCTTTGAAGGTATGTCGGGTTTCAATATCAGATGGATAAAAATGAGTGCTGTCTGCCAGAAATATCTGGTCTTTATACAGGAGGTTGGCTTTTTTGGCTTCATCAACAAGTTTGGCCCTGTCTTCGGGATGGGCAATTTCAATAAGGGACTGTGCCCTTTCCCGGATTGTTTTTCCCCTTAAATGGGCAATTCCCTGTTCTGTTGCAACAAGATCAACGGACTCGGGAAGGCTTAATAAGTCAGGATAGTTTTCCACGGAAAGGCGGATATTGGGATTTCCCTGGCGGTTTCGGCTGGGAAGGGCAACAATGGTGTAACCGCCCCGGGAGATTTCAGCTCCGTTAAAAAAGTCGGCCATCTGTCCCGGGCCTGCTGTGACATTTCCTTTGCTGTTATGAAGAATCACCCTTCCTGAAAGATCAACCCGTCTTACGGGGATAATAAAGACAAACCGATGATTTTTTCCGATTTCCAGGGGATGGAAGACTTTGTCAATGCTTTGAAACTCCACAATGGGATTTTTGTCAAGAAATTGCATTAATTCTTTACTGCCAAGGGCATAAGCTGTTAAAGACTTTCCCCTGAAAAGGCTTTTTTTCCGGTTGCTGACGGCACCGCTTTTCACCAGTTCCATTAATGCATCCGTAAAAAAAGGGGTATGGATACCCAGATCTTTTTTATGGGCAAGATGCCTGGGCAGGGCCTCGAAAATCGGACCAAAGGTAAAGGCAAGACAACTGCCATCCTCAATGACAGAGGCAACATTGGCTGCCAGCTTGTCAAATACAGGGTCCACGGGAAATCTGGGAAAATAAAATGGCGGATCAATGGATTCAATAACCATGTCAAAAGCATCAAAGGGAACAAAGGTATCTCCATAAGTGAAAGGGATTTCCTGGTTTATTTCCCCCACCACAAGATCAGCCTGTTCCATTGCCCTTCTGGCCACATCAACCCCCACACCCAGGCTGCAGTAACCCGCCTTGTTGGGAGGTGTTATCTGAATAAAGGCAACATCAATGGGGATTTGTCCCTCCTTCATAAGCAGGGGGATGGCTGAAAATCTTGAGGGAACCAGATCTACCTGGCCTGCTGATATGGCTTCGGCAGATACCCATCCGGAAAAAAAGGTTTTAAGACGATATCTTTTGGATTGTAACGCCTTGTATGAAATCGCATCCCCGAAACTGACAAGCTGGATCAGGGTCAGGTCCTGCAGACCGTATCCCTTTGCATGCATGAGGCAGTTTACAAGGGTTCGGGGTTCTGCAGCACCCGTGCCGATGAAGATGTTCATTCCCGGTTCAATTTTGTTCAATACATCGCCTGGAGAAACAATTTTTTTCTTCCATGAATCGGTTTTTTTAAGCAACATAACTCCTCTGCCTTAAATTTATATCCTGTTGATTCTGATTTTTCATAGTATCATATAATATCAATAATTGAATCTTTTTAAAGTATTCATTTAACACATCAAGTTTGGGCAAAAGATTTAGGTATTGATCCATTTCAGATCAATATCTTGGACGGGTTCGTGTTTTTTCATAAAAGTTTTCCAGACCGATTTTTTTGATCTTTTCGTTGATCATTACCCAGCCTTTATACAATCCAGTATCAAAATTTGTTCTGTCGCAGGGAAATTCGTCACACTGGTAGCAAAAATCGATCCCTTTTTCCTGGTGACAGGGGCGGACTCCACAGTCTTTAAACAGCCTGCACTGCTCATTACGGCACCCCTTGCAGTTTTTTGAAGCAAAATAATCCAGCATCTCCTTGAAATCAATGTATTTTTTAAAAACAGGGTTGTCTAAAAGGGTTTCAAATCTTTTGGCATTGATTTGAAAATTACCCAGTTTTTCTTTGAGTTTCAAACTGTAATTGCGGATATCTCCATCCACATGGGCAAAACATGTTTCACAGCATAAACCGCAAGGTGCCAGGCAATCTTTGATTTGTTCAGTTTTCATGGATAGTCTCCTTTTGTTAAAAGATAATCCTGATTATAAGGGTTGTATTACAGGGAAAAAAGTGGCATAATCGACATTATGCATGGTGATATCGACAAGTATCCATTATTTGAGTGAGATCCAATGAAAAAAGTAACCATTCTTGGACTTTATAACTCCATGGCAACCACCATTTTTGGCCCCATGGATATCTTAAACCAGGCGGGACGGCTCTGGAACCGTTTGAGCAAATCCCCCCAGACCCCCTTTTTTGACGTAACAATTGCTTCGGCAGATGGGCAGCCCATCCGATCAGTGAATAATATCCAAATTCAGCCTCATTGCAGTATTGAACAGATTCATCAAACCGATCTGATTATCATCGCATCGGCCACTTATATTGAAAAAATTCTTGAAAAGAATCCTGAACTGATTCCCTGGATACGTCACCAATACGATCAAGGTGCCCATGTTGCCAGTATTTGCACCGGAGTTTTTTTGCTGGCGGAGACCGGTCTTCTTGATGGAAAATCGGCCACTCTCCATTGGGGATTTACAGAGATGTTTCGTAAAAGATACCCCCGGGTGAAATTAAGACAAGATCAGATGTACATTGACCACGGTCGCCTCTATTGTTCTGCAGGGGTAAGTGCCGGCATGGATCTCTCCCTTTATCTGGTGGAAAAATTTTGTGGTCGGCAAGCAGCTGTTGAGTCTGCCAAGACAATGGTTCTGGATATGGGTAGAGAAATGCAGACACCCTATGAGTGTTTTTTTGTTCCCAAAGACCATGGGGACTCTTTAGTTGTTAAAGCCCAGGAGTGGATAGAACAGCATCAATCCGAGACAATTGATTATGAGTGGCTGGCACAAAAATTTCGAATGAGCCGTCGTTCCTTAGAGCGCCGTTTCAAGCAGGCTGTGGGTGTAACCCCTTTGGGATATCTTCAGAAATTACGGGTGGAGTACGCCAAACACCTGTTGGAGGAAGGTACCCGGACTTTCAATGAGATTACGTATCAAGTTGGGTATGAAGACATTTCATTTTTCAGGAAAATATTTGTCAGGCTAACCGGCTTGAGGCCAAAAGAATATCAACAGCGATTCACAGGTTATTCTAATAAATCCATATTACAATGACCCTGAGATTCGTGTTGACATTTTTTGCCATTGATTTTATGACAGCTATTGTTGGTGTTACGACAGATTTTGCAAGTCAGGTAAAAGAAATATGATCAACTTTTAAAGTAAGGCAAATCCTTATGGTTCTCTTGGCATCCTTTTATCTTTTTTTTCCAGTCATCGTTATCCTGATCTGCCTGCGGTTTGAGCGAGTGAATAAAATCGGTGCAGTATTTGTCTGCTATGTTGTCGGTGCCCTCCTGGGTAATTTTGCAGGACTGCCTGATGGTTCGCCCGCACTTCAGGACACATTGAGCAGCGCATCTGTTGCCATTGCCCTTCCATTGCTGTTATTTTCCATGGATGTGAAAGCATGGGTAAAAACTGCAGGCAAGGCCATATTGTCCATGACCGGGGCAACCATTATTATTGTTGCAGTTGCAGGACTTGGAAGTGTGATCATTGCAGGGAAGGTGGAAGACAGCTGGAAAATGGCCGGTCTTGCCATCAGCGTGTATACGGGGGGAACCCCGAATATGGCTGCCATAAAAACAGCCCTTGATGTGGACCCGACAACCTATATCATCATGCACACCTATGATACATTGATCAGCCTGGTCTATATTATTTTCTGCATTACCATTGCACAAAAGGTTTTGAATCGATTTTTGCCCAAATTTGAACGAGTAAAAGATATGGTATCAGGCAGACAGGATGGTGAAATCGAGGATATCGGCTCATACAGAAACATGTTGACTGTATCTGTTCTCAAGCCGCTTGCGCTTGCCCTGATCTTATCTTTTCTCATCCTTGGGACAGCCCTTGGCGTGTCCGGGTTTTTGCCCAAAGCATATTCAACGGCCATCACCATTTTAATGATTACTTCTCTGGGCATTGGAGCTTCCTTTATTACAAAGGTCAGGCAAATTGAGAAAACCTATCAGCTGGGCATGTATTTTATCCTCATCTTCTGTCTTGTGGTGGGCTCCATGGCCAATATAAAGGATCTCATCCACATCAACTGGATTTTGCTGTTTTATATATCATTCTGTATCTTTGGATCAGTTATCCTTCACGCTATTTTCTGTAAAATTTTTAATATTGACACGGACACTTTTATTATTACATCCATATCTGCCATCTGTTCTCCACCCTTTGTTCCCGTGGTGGCCAGTGCATTAAAAAACAAACAGATTATTTTATCCGGCCTTACCACGGGGATTATCGGCTATGCCATTGGCAATTATCTTGGAATCAGTTTTGCGTATATTTTTAAATTTATTACAGGTTGATGTATATCTGTTTTTCTATTCCCAGGAGAGAAAATGAACGAAATTCCGTTAAACGGAAAACCATATGATGAAATTCTGGATGAAATGGCATCCTTTCGTGATAAGGATGCTGATTTTTTAGGTGGTCACACCTGGTCCCTGGTATACCATTTAAGTCATGAGCACGATGCTTTTTTAAAAAAAGCCCATAATCTCTATTTCAGTGAAAATGCGCTTAACCCCATGGCATTTCAAAGCCTTAAACGGTTTGAACATGAGGTCGTTAAAATGGCGGCAGACCTTTTAAATGGGGATGAAAATGTTGTGGGAACCATGACATCAGGTGGCACGGAATCCTGCCTGTTGCCCGTGATGGCGTATCGGGAACTGGCCCGCTCCAAAAAACGGTGGGGGGGTAAATTTACACCGGAAATGATCGCTCCTGAAAGTATCCATGTGGCCTGGGAAAAAGCAGCCAAATATTTTAATGTTAAAATGGTCAGCATTCCTTTAAAGCAGGATTTCACGGTTGATGTGGATATCCTGAAAACCAGGATCAATAAGCATACCATCATGATCGTGGCATCAGCACCCTCATACCCCCATGGGGTCATTGACCCCATAGAAGACATTGGCCACATCGCCTGTGAAAAAAAAATCCCTTTTCATGTGGATTCCTGTCTGGGCGGATTTTTTCTGCCTTTTTTGAAACAAATTGGGTATCAGGTTCCAGAATTTGATTTTCGATGTAAGGGGGTAACATCCATGTCATCGGATGTCCATAAATATGGATTTGGAGCAAAGGGCGCATCCATATTGCTGTATAAAAACATGGCTTATTTGAAGCATCAGTTTTTTATTCATCAGAATTGGCCGGGAGGTGTTTTTGCCTCTCCTGCCCTCCTGGGAACCCGGCCGGGGGGTCCCATTGCTGCGGCATGGGCTGCCATGAATGCCATGGGGCAAAACGGCTATCAGCAAATGGCCCAAAAGGTCATGAAAACGACACAAAAACTGATCCAGGGAATTAATTGCCTTGAAGGCCTAAAGGTAATGGGAAAACCGCAAATGAGTGTTTTTGCATACACCTCAACAAATCCAAAGCTGGATATTTTTGCCCTGGGCGATGTTATGGAAAAAAAAGGATGGCATATCGATCGTCTGCAAAGACCTGTGGGCCTGCATGCCATGGTCACCCCGGCCCATGAGGCCGTGGCAGACCAGTATCTTAATGATTTAAAAGAATCACTTGAATTTGTAAAAGGCCATCCTGATCTGGCTTCCAGAGGAAATGCCGCCATGTATGGCATGATAGCTCACATCCCTTTCAGAGGATTAATTAAAAAAGAAGTTGGGAAAATGATGGAAAAAATGTATGGCCCTGATTGTGAAATGCCCATGAACAATCCAGGAAAAGGGTCATTGCCGGTTCGTATTGGAACTGGTATCTTAAAATGGATTTCCAAACGAAAATTTTAGGTAACTGTTCAGCCCGTTAAAAGAAATTATCTCATAGCCCTGTCTGATGGATATTTGCAGGAGGTTAAGCGTTTAGCATCGAACAAAAATATCCATCGGATAGGGCGG
>Ga0075120_10001254_pt1 | contig 20204 bp, 8 predicted proteins | sample AntAceMetag02UKL_FD_69792 | JGI IMG/M metagenome (GOLD analysis project Ga0075120, IMG submission 69792) | Saline lake microbial communities from Ace Lake, Antarctica - Antarctic Ace Lake Metagenome 02UKL | ecosystem: Environmental > Aquatic > Non-marine Saline and Alkaline > Saline | place... | reverse complement strand
CCATCCCATGCCAACCCCCTCATTCCATAGAAACTCCTGTCATCCTCACCAGGAGGTTGATCATAAGTGGTCACCAAATCCCTGCCAGTATTGTCATACTTGTAGATTCTGTTTGGTCCGAAAGGGTCGAAACTGTTGGCGCCCGACACATAGAAATAACCATTACAAAATATTAGGCCATAATTATTTGCCTCTTCGGGGCTAAGGTCAAAAGCATGAAGGTTATTCCAGGCAGTATCGGTTTGATCAGGACGAACACGAGGATCATCAATATATACCTCCGCCTCGTATTCAAGCAATCCATTGCCATCGTTGCTAATTGTAATCTCTACAGTTTCTTCGGTATCAGGTTCGAGTTCCCGGTCAATCTCAAAAGTTTCAAGAGAAAACTCCGGATGTCTCATTTGTGCATTCACAGTAACTGTATCATCAACATTCAGAACATCAACTTCTGTAACTAAAGTATTATAACAATCGTATTCAAAAAGGAGTCTATGCGTTCCGATATAGACAGGTCCAATGGAATAGTTACCTTCTTCATCTGAATAAGTGAAATAATCCATGCCGTTTGAATGAACAAAGATATTTTCCATTGGTTCGTTAGTTTCCAGGTCATGTACAGAACCCGTTATGGATCCAGATATCAACTGCATATTAGTAGTAAACAGAATTGCGAGGCTGTCTTCGAAATCTTGGTCGTTATCCACTGCTCCGGGCGAGGGTCTCTGCCAGTAATAATACTGTAATCCGTCAGTCTGTGTGCCATCCTTAATGCCGGTAGTCCACCAGGGTGTACATCTTGCATAACCCAAAGTCATGTCCATCTCACCGTCCAAGTATTGAAACAATATTTCATTGTCTTCGGAATATGTGAGATGCTCTCCTATTAAATCGAAAATCACAATTTCAAATGTGCAGGGATGATCGTAAAAATTAGCTCCCGTTCTGGCAATAGATTCATACCACTCAATGATGAATCGATGGTTGTCTTCATCGTAGTAGTGGAAAATTCCTGATTCATTACCTAGCATTCGCTCGTCCCAATAGGGTGCGATCATGTTATATGGTCCGTATGGACCGGGAATTGGTGTGTTCTTTTTGGCATTTGCAAACTGTGTCTGGCTTCCGAATGCCGCCCAGCCGTTATTGTTAATTGTTATAGAATCGAATGTTTCCCCGTAATATTGCACTTCAAACGGCAATTCAATTACCACGGCTTCATCATTTTCATGCCATCTCGCTTCAATTCCAGTATTTTCACCTTCGAAATCAAAATTATCAGCATCCGGATTGATTTCAATCCAGTCATATTCAGGCGCGAGGTCATATTCAGTATCCCTATTGTCGAACGCCCAGTATCCGTACCTGTCGGGACCGCAGGGTTCATTTTCGCTTCTTACACCAAGTGGGATTGAGAACCAGGCAGTATCCACCCGACCTTCCTCGGTTGTGACAATCAATCTTGAAGGCACTGAATATCCGGGGATTGCAATACTGTGCATATGAATTTCATACGTTGCGGCGGATGACTCTCCCACCTCCATCGATTCAAAATCTGCAAGTGGTTCTACGACGCTCGCGAAGTTATGAAGGATTGTAAGCTGACCTTCTGAAGCTGCTGCATCGCTATTCCCGGTATTGATTATTTCGATAGAGACTTCTGCCGTTTCCATTGGTTCCAGCTCATCAGTTCCAGTTATCTGAACATACAAGTAAGCAGGCGCATGGACTTTTAAGGGATAATCATCTCTATAGGTTCCCTGGTCGCTGTCAAATTCTACATCAAGGTGCAATAACCAGTCGTTTTGTGCTTCCGGGTTGATCTCAACAAGAATTATTCCATCTCCTGTCGATTCATCACCAGGTGAAATAAGTCCATATTCAATTTCACCTTCGATGTTGTCAATCCAATCTTCTTCGCCATCAGCAGTAGCGAGCACGTTGGTCTGATTGTTATCACCAAAATTCCTGGCTGTTATTATTAATCCGACTATCTCACCCGCTTCCGGGACGCCATTGTCGTTACCATTCGTTCCATTTTCAGCATCATCCTGAAAGCTGATTTCTACATATCCGATCCTGGCATTTGGTTCAATCACATCAACAACACTTTGCTCAGGAATATAATTCTGTGCTGTTACTGTGAGCATAGCCTCACCCATATGACGAAAAGGTGTTTGCAGCATTGCTATACCATCAGAGTCTGTTTCACCACGAGAGATCACATCTTCGTTATTGTCAACTTTATATAGAGTTACCCATGCTCCTTCAACAGGATCTCCCAAGTTGTCTGTTACCTCAACCGTATAACTGTTCATTCCTAGCGATATGGTTGCATCTGCTTCAACATTTAGTTCAGCGGGGATAGCAGTCCACAACCAAACGGTCGGATCACCAAACATCACAGATTGATCTGCAAAATTGCGATAACAATAATTTCCGGTAGCCCAATCAGGATGATGAGAATTCCAGATGGCTGCCTGTCCACCCCAGAGCATCTGCCCTATTTCAGGAAGACGCATTCGAAGAGCCGCGTACGCAGCGCCTGTGGTAATCCCGTCCATAAATGACCAGTGGACAGAAGCGGTTGTTAAACCGAAAGAGCAGATTGCCCCGGTTGGTGTCCCGTCATCATTTGCTCGAATGTATGCTTCACTGATGCATTCATTTTCAATATGCCAGTATGCTGTTCTTTCAGCAAGTTCCATGGCGACAAAGAGCTTGTTGTCGTTTGACAATTCGTGTATTTGATTTAGCTGTAATCCATCGCCAATAGCACCTGAAAAGCTATAATAAGTGATTCCATTATTGATGAAATTTCCCAGGGCGAACCAAGGCTGCTGACGATGTTCCTGAGTTTCAAAATAGACTTGTGAATAACCGATGTTTTCAAGCTCAGACTTGACATATTCACAACAGGCGATTGATTCTCCTGGATGATAGCCCCATACAGCTAAACATGCTCCGTTCAGATACCAGCCGGTTTCATCCATGTATGGGTCACGTTCATAAGAGAGTACTTTGTCAACATAATTTTCAACATCCTCCACATCTAAGACGCTTATCCTCGATACAATTACATCCTGGTAAATATCGTCATTATCCATTAACTGGTAATAGTAATCAGCGTATCCACTTGAGGGAGTTGAGAAATCTCCATTCGCGTCACCAATTATCACGACAAAATCAAATTTATTCTCCTCATACCTATCCCTTAATTCACTTCTTATACTCGAGGCTGTAAAATTTACATCTTCATCTGTAAGAAAATCGAGTTCCCAGCCCTTTTGTAATTTCCACTCGATCCAGGGAGCCAAGGCATCCCATAATTCTTCTTCATCACGCATGACTACCTGTACACCTCCACGGTAGAGTTCGTACTCATCCAGTTCGTTTTCATCCCAATCGAGGAACTGGCGATACCAGGGAAGAAAAGTCCGGCTGATTGCGGTTGGTTGTTGATGGGATAAATCCTGATCACTATCATCCTCAAAACGGATATCCACCTCCATCCGGTCATACACTCTCACTTCACGAAGCGCCGTATTTACCTGGACAGGGTAGGCTACAAGGTTGGAAACGTGGAAGTCATGATAGTAAGAAGGAGTTGTAATGTCGGCAATCGTACCGGGGTACCAGAAATCACTGGATGATGTGATTTGACCTAATTCTTCCAGGGTTGTGCCACCCAAATAGGCGGCGTAGTCAACATCTGAGAATGTCTTATATTCAGCGTCACGTATCTCAATCCTGGCGATTTTTCCCGGTGGCAAACGAAAAGTTCGGCTTGTCACCGGAACTGATGGTTTCCCCTCTTCTTCGAGGAATCCGCACATCAGGTTATAATCAATGATTGATACTTGTTCGTTTGCAGAACCGATTGTTTTCCATTCAGGTTCAATGATTTCAAGCGTAAGATGCATACCATTGTCGGTCATAATCCTGCTTGAAACCTGCAACGGCAGCCCTTGATCGACAGAGAAGTCTCGAGCTTTGGTTATACCAATTATTATTAATACGCAGGCAATTACAAATAATCCGTTACGGTATTTCATGATGCCTCCAATAATCCAATCTCACGCAAAGACGCAAAGTCGCTAAGAAATAATCCTGTAAATCTTAAACAGCTTATATCCTGTAATCTTTAGTTATTATTTGAGTAGAACAATTTTTCTCGTTTCATTCAACGGTCCAGCTTCAAATTGCAGGAAATACATTCCACTCGAAAGGTCTGAACCAGCGAAGGGCAGCGCATGTCTTCCTGCTGCCATTGGCAAATCTGCCAGTTCCGCAACTTCCTGGCCGAGAAGGTTATATATCTTCATCCTGACTATCGCTGTCTCTTTCAAAGCAAACCGGACGGTCAACGTTTGGTTGAACGGATTAGGATAAGCGCCATCAAAAGACCATTCGAGAGGCTGCATAATTTCAGGATCGGTGATGTCATCCGTAGTGTCTGGTAGTGTCATTGTTATTGAGATGAAATTAGTCTCGTCCTCACAAGCATTATTCTCAAATCCAACGAAGAATGAATATGAACCGGCAGGCAGACCGGTTGATCTGAACATGAATTCAACAATATTGTCTTCACCACCATTCACTGTTCCATCTGGATTATGAATCGAGAAAAAAGTTTCGTTATCATTGAAATACCAAACCTGCACATAACTCTCTTCTGTTTGATTTATTACCGCTGAAAAAACATGAACGAGTGGGTTCCAGGTACTCGAAAAATCGACTCCGGACAATGCCCACCTTCCCGCTATGTATGGTATGGTATGAAGCAGGTTGGATTCGCCGGACACAGGATTCATTCTGACAACTTGAATGTCGCTGCGAGATGTTAGTTGTGAGAATAGATAAAGATTTCTACCGGACTCATCATTGGGGTTCAATGCTGCACCTCGGGGGATGAATTCCCGCTCAAACCGTTCAATAGTCTCGCCGTTTCTGTCAATTCCATAGATGTCGCTGTTATAATCTCCCATCCAAAAAAGTTCATTCGCAGAGTCCCACTCAAGAAAATGAGCAGTCTCAAGGGGAACGTCCCAGGAATCTGTGAGGATAATGGTGTCGGGCTGAACTTCCATCTGGTAGATTACTTCATCATCTACACCGTATAAGTATTCACCGTCCCATGCGAGTCCACGCATGCCCGTTGCGCTTCTCTGACCTAATGGAACAGGCTGGTTATATGTTGTCAATAGTTCCCTTCCCTGATCATCATATTTATATATTTTGTTCGGTCCGGTTGGATCAAAGTTATCAGACCCGCTTATGAAATAATTTCTGCCAACAAAAGCTAACCCATGATAGCGTGATTCATCCGGACTGAGATCAAAAGCGTAAAGGCTATTCCAGGGTTCAGTGGTTGGGTCGGGACGTTCACGAGTATCCACAATGTAAACATTCCCTGCATACTCAAGCAGACCATTGCCGGCATTGTTTACGGTCAACTCAACTGTTTCTTCATTATCAAAGCTGAGTTCATGTTCTAATTCGTATGTTGACAGGGTTAGCTCCGGATGTCGCAAACTGACATTAACAATTGTAGTGTCATCATCGGTGACAATTACACTGTCTGAAAGTGAAGAATTATAGCAGTCTAGTTCGAAATGCATTTCGTATTCTCCGATGGCAATGTTTTCCATTGAATAATATCCATCGTTATCGCTTTCAGCGAAATGATAGAGGTTATCAGTGTAAATAGAAACGCCTGGCAAAGGATCGCCTGTGCTTAAATCGGTTACCCTTCCCTGGATAAAACCGTGAATGAAATAAACGTTTGTTGAGAAGAGTATAGAACTTTCGTCGTTGATTTGGGCTGCACCCGGCGAATAGTCATTGTAGAAAGCTATGAGCAGGCCATCAGTCTGATTACCGTTCTCAATTCCTGTTGTCCAATAAGGAACGTCATATTGCATGGTGTTTGTAGTAAAATTGTGGTCATCATACTGGAATAAGAAATCATTATCACCGGAATAAGTTGGGCGAACGAAATGTTCGAAAAATATTACTTCAAACCTATTGGGATACCTATTAACTCCTCCGGCAAGGACATCATACCATTCCACAATAAACCTGCCATTTGGACGGTCATAATAGGTAAAGATACCTGCATCACCAGTCAGTCTCATGTCATCCCAATTCACAGCAATCATATTATTTGGTCCAAGGGGTGAAGGAATAGTCCAGTTCCTGGCAAGCTGCATATCTCCCTGGTTACCCATCGCTATCCAACCGTTTGAGCAAATAGTTGCTGTATCAAATACTACGCCGTAGTATTGAATGCTGAATGGTAGTTCAATTACTACTGACTCATCAAAATTTTCTGCTCCATCATTAATATCTAATTCTGTTCCCTCAAAATCGAAATCATCATCTTCCGGATTGATCTCAATCCAGTCAAATTCAGGGATAACATCAGACCATGCAGTATCTGTTTCATCGAATGCATAATATCCGTATCCGTCGGGACCTACCGGATCAGACGATTCCTTTTCACCAAGATACAATAATAAAGAGACTGTATCGGTCTGTCCCGATTCTGAAGTCACAATCAGGGACATATCAGCAGGATATCCCGGAATTGCTAACGGGTGCATTTGTATTTCAAAAAGACCACTTGTCGTATCGCCAACAGCCATCTCATCAAAATCATCTTCAGCTTCAGATACAAACACAAAGAAATCATTACTTATCAGCACACCATTGGAAACATCCGCGTCACTCCCGCCGGTATTGGTTACAGCTAATTCGAGATCGCTGAAATCACCGGGTTCAATATCTTCATCAAACGTAATGCTGACGACCTGGTACTGCGGTGCTGCAACAGTCATTGCAAGTACATCATCATACTCGCCTCCGTCTGCAGTTGTCGCTTCCAGGTCGATATGCATAATCCAGTCATGTTGTGCTTCCGGTTCGATCTCGATGAGGATCAAACCATTACCCCAACCTGCCTGTCCCTGAAGTAATGTGTTTATTGTTACAGCACCTTCGATATCTGTTATCCATTCTTCCTCACTACTTCCAGTAAATTCTATTTCCGTTTCAGTATCATCACCGAAATTCTTCATCTGGATCCTGATCCCGACAGTTTCACCTGCTTCCGGGATTCCATTATCATTGCCCTCAGTGCCGTTATTACCATCATCAATGTATTCAACATTAACATAACCGATTCTTGAATTTGGTGAAATTATTTCAACTTCAATGCGTGAAGGTGCATAATGCTGTTTGGTAACAGTAAGCATCGCCTCACCAGCATACCGGATTGGTACATCAAGAATGATTTCACCGTTCGAATCAGTCACGCCCTTAACGATTATCTCTTCATTATCATCAACCTTGTACAGGGTAACCCAGGCTTCCTCTACCGGATCGCCTGTTTCCTCGTCTTCGACAATAACGTTGTAGGAATTATTTCCAAGCACAAAGCCTTCTTCTGCAGTCACATCGAAAACCTGCGGGACACTTGTCCAGACCCAGACAAGCGGGTCGCCCATCAGGTTGATCCAATTGTTTCCACTATTCAGAATAGTCTCATTATTACCTGAAAAATTATTCCATAGGTTAATTTTGGCCCCGGTGGTCATATCACCAAGACAGGGAGTACGGAGTTGAAGCATCGCCCAGGCAGCACCGGCAAGGGAACTGTTGTTCAGATCAGGCCGTGAGGATGAAGTAGCCTGACCGAACGCCCCTATTCCACCTCGAGGTGAATTTGGGGTCCCGGCGAGCATATAGGCTTCACTGATTGCATGAGAGTTTGACCAATTACCTGTCGCTGTGGTAATATCCAGAACCACCGGCGTCATGAATTCATTATCAAGATTCATTATTTGAGTAGAACTCAATCCTGCATTAATATAACCTCTGTGACAATAAAGGCTTACGCCATCTTCAATTTTTTGAGTAGCAAATTGATTACCTTGATTTCCCCGCGCCCATGTCGTATCAACCTGTGTATATCCAATATCATACAAGCACCTACGAACATATCGTAATGTCTGGACTTTTGAATTTCCATTATGATTATCCGATTTATTAAGCATGCCACGCAAATACCAGTCTGTATTGTCGAGATCGGGATCACGTTCATAGGAAAGAACTTTATTGATATAAGTACGTAGTTGATTTAGATTTTGAACAGAAATTCGTCCTATACCGACATCAACCAAGTTGTCATTCCCAGCCACACAGGAGTATGGATGATCACCGGCACCATACCCCGAACCTGAACCCGCCGGGACAGAAAAAACGCCCTGATCATCTCCAATGACAACCACATAGTCAAATTTAATCTCAGATTCATCCCAGCGATCTTGCAGTTCATCACGAATATCAGAGTTATTCCAGTCAACATCTGAGTCAGTTAAAAGTTCGAGATCCCATCCTTTTTGCAGTTTCCATTCGAACCAAGGCTGCATCAGTTCTATCAGGTCTTCATCGTCTCTCATTATCACCTGTACTCCACCACGATAAAGAGTGTATTCGTCCAGCTCGGAATCATTCCAATCGAGCAACTGCCGGTAGAAAGGCAGAAAAGCTTGGCTGATACTTGTTGGTTGAGCGAGGAGAGTATTGTGGTCGTCACCATTCTCGAACCGGATGCGAACCTGCAGATTAGAGGCAATGCGAGCTTCTTGCCTGGCGGGATTGACCTGCACCGGAAAAGTGGTTATTGATGCGACACGGAAATCATGCATGATAGCCGGATCACCGACACTTACCCAATTTCCCGGATACCACTTATCTAATGGGTTTTCGACCGGTCCCAAATCGTTCAGATTCGGACTGTCAAGATCATCTTCAGTTCCAAGAAATGCAGCAACGTTTATTCCTTCGATGGTTTCATATTCAACTTCGACAATCTCAACAATTGGTTTACCTTTGGCTGGAAGGCGGAAAAGCCTTCCAGCGGTTGGAACTTGTGGTTCTCCATATTCACGCAGAAGTCCTCCATTAGCAATTTCAGGAGTCCAAAGTGTACGGATAGTACCATCCACCTCTTGCCATGAAGGCTGATCAATAGTAAGAGTAATAAAAAAACCGCCGGGCTCTTTTTCAAATTGAGCTACCCTCAGCGGTTGAAAATTATCAGTTGCAGAATTTTGGCCTGCTATGGAATTCACGCTCACCATTGCAAGAAATACAGACAAAACAGCGGCGGAAATACGACGAATTGTAATACTCATAACATCCCTCTTACGTGATGTTTGTAAATAATAGCTGACGCAGCAATCAATTCTTCGTTAACAAATTAGGAGTTGGACTATTCAAAATGTTTGATATCAAGCATTTCAAGTTAAGAAAATCGCGCTTAGGAATCAAGGGAAATTCAGGAATTGATGATTATTCAACTAAATTAGAGAGAACGTTCCATAAAGTCTGTATGATATTCGCTCATCATGTGAAAATGCAGAAGAATCCTGATTATACAGGTTATTATAAAAAAGCGCCCGGGATTTCCCGGGCGCATATAAATTTATTGAATTGGAAAACGCTATTTCATATACAGTAGCTTCCTGGTATCGCTCCAGCCGGATTCAGATGAGACCTTGAGGAAATATATTCCGGTTGGTCCACTTGCATGCCAGTTCATTCGATGAAATCCGGGTTGTACCAAACCATCAGTCAAAGTAACAACCGAACGTCCAAGGACGTCGAATATTTCTGCTTTTACTTTGCCCACCTGCGGTACTGCCACGACTACATGAATTGTCGGGTTAAACGGATTTGGATAGGTGGATGCGATTGACCATTCGGATGGAAAGCCGCTCAGAGGCTGATCTTTAAATTCGTTTTCTACACCCCACCTTACTTCCAGTGGACTGGTAACTGCCGTTTCGCCCTCATGGTAAACCGCAGAAACTGAATATTCGTAAACACCGATTTCAGTAACAGTGTCTGTAAATGATGTCTGACGCAGGTTCTCGCCAACAAGATTTCCATCGCGGTAAACATTAAAAGTAGTCCACTCATCCAGTTCATCTTCCGAACTATTGTCCCCGATAACCGCTTGTCCCCCGCCGCTATACTGAACGACGGCGCGTATCACGTAACTACCTGTCCAGGCTGTCCAATCATCTCCATCGTAATCCCAGGCACGATCATTTTCGTGATTACTGATACCAAGCTGTATTGTATTATCAACAGAGCCGAAACCTACGATAAAATCTCCAGTCAGGTTAATGTTCTCGTCGGAAATAATGACATCATACCAGCCATGATGCGCTCGTTTGACTTCTACCGGGTACTCAATATACTGGAAGTTTCCCGGCATGGCACTGTCAGGATTCCAATGGTAAATATTCACATTAAAGTTGCCTGGAGCTTCTGCCTTGAGGTAGCACTTTACCGCTACCAGGCGACTGTCACCTTCCGGGCTGATATGTACGCCCATCGTATGGTCTGGCCAGGATGAATAGCCGGTAGCAGGTCCTCCATCATAATACAGGTAATCCATTACCCCAAGTCCTGTATGATCCCAGGAAAAAGCAACTTCAGCGCTGTTTGGGTCATTCTCAAGGGTATCGGCGGAAATCCGTGCAAAGGCTGGAACATCCATTGGAGTACGAGTAATATCAACCGATAATGACGGAATAATTTGAACATCAACCTCATATATACCAATGACACCGTCAAACATGAGCCAATCGCCGCGTTCCCACTCGAGAAGATCAATGCCCGTGGATTCAATGATTCTAACATTGCAATCGCCGGATCCATCATTTGTGATCAAGGTATAACTACCATTCTCTGAAGGGTCATTTTGTATAAATCCTTCAATATGCGCCCAGCTTCCTTCCATCTCCTGCATATTTGACATCGTGCCGGTGTTCATATCAAGAGGTTCCGGAATCGCATTACCGGTGGAAATTAATTCCCAAAGATAAAGATTGTTAATCTCATTTACACCTTCATATTCATCGAGACGTCCCACAATCCGGACTTCATCTCCCCGGTTCAATTCACCATATGTCTCAGCATCCCAGGCATCTTCACCATAGATATGGATGCCATATTGAGTATCGTCCTGGATATAGAATGAAGTATGATCCACATCTATCGCATTGGTCGGGATCGTAACAATTCCGGCTACATCAACCCAGGTGTTTGTGGGAACTTCAGTTTGCAGCGCTTCGATGTCCGTATTCAGGAATGGGGTAAGCTGGAAGTTCATCTCAATATCTTCAGGTTCACCAATTTCGATTTCATCCACTGTATAATCGAGATACAATTCCTTGGAGACCGTTACCGAGGCAACAAAACCATCAGGGAATGTTTTCGGACACTCATAAAAACCTGCAGCATCTGTAGTATCACTACCGTATAGTGAATCTCCAACAACATCAAAGAAGTTGACTATTGCACCTTCTAATGAATCACCTGATAAGGAATGAGTGACTGTTCCTGAGATATTGCTGCCGAGGCTGCTGACTGCCCAGACGAGACAGTTTCCCACCATTAGCGGGATATCTTCCGCATAATTATTGTTGCCAGGAAACATATTGAGTGCGACACAAGCCTGTTTTACCACAACAAACGGATAGTTGTTTGTATAGCTGGCAACAAGATATGCGTCTTCTAATGGATCGAGACTCACGTTAGCGTAACGTGTAGATCCACTTTCAACACCCTCCATGATTGGATGGGTTTCGTCGTAATCGCCGAGTGTGAACGCACCGGATGTATAACTACCATTGATATCGACAGGCAGGTATTCGTCTTCAAGCAATCTGCCGCCGATACCCAGGTTCCCAGGTTGGTTGTATAAGGCGAAAACACAAACAATGACCGCTCCACCCTCGTCAATGTAATCAGCGAGGACATCGCCCATTGCTGCACCGCCGTTGCCGAAATAACTATAATTCGACCAGGTCATAACGACGTCAAATTCAAGCAGATCTTCCAATTCAGGAATACTATTCCTGCAATCGATATAAGTTGTCTCACCGATTTGATCGTTATCTGCAAGAAAGCCATCAAGAAAAACAGGATCGTTATCGGCTAACGCATAACCTACCGTGATACCTTCCTGTGTATAGGCACTACTGAGCGCGATCAGCAATCCCAGTAAAATAAACAGTGTTGATTTAACCATCATCATCTCCTAAAATGCAAAATTCAATGTTCTTCTCGTCAATGTTACCTTGCGCAAATTAGTTAAGCTGAATAACTGATATCCGCTTTTGTTCTTTGTTTTGAGTTTGATGTTGTGCACGAGACACCCCAAGCTCAACATATATATAAAATAAGGGATTTCTATTTCATGTACAATAGTTTCCTCGTATCGCTCCAGCCAGACTCAGACGAGACCTTGAGGAAATAAATTCCTGTCGGTCCACTTGCATGCCAGTTCATTCGATGAAATCCTGGTTGTACCAATCCGTCAGTCAAAGTAATAACCGAACGCCCGAGGACGTCGAATATTTCTGCTTTTACTTTGCCCACCTGGGGTACTGCCACGACTACATGAATTGCGGGGTTAAACGGATTTGGATATATTGAGGCGATTGACCATTCGGATGGAAATCCGCTCAATGGCTGGTCTTTCAAATCATTCACCACACCCCACCATACTTCCAGTGGACTGGTAACTGCAGTTTCACCCTCATGGTAAACTGCAGAAACGGTATATTCGTAAACACCGGTCTCAGCTAAAGTATCTGTAAATGTTGTCCGGCGAAGATTCTCGCCTACAAGGTTTCCGTCGCGGTAAACATTAAATGTAGTCCACTCATCCAGTTCATCCTCCGAACCATTTTCCCCGATAACTGCTAAACCTCCATCTGGATATTGAACGTAAGCACGGATAAGGTAACTGCCTGTCCATTCCGTCCAATTATCCCCATCATAATCCCAGGCACGATCATTTTCATGATTGCTTATACCAACTTGTACAGTGTTATCAACAGAGCCGAAACCAACGATAAAATCACCAGTCAGGTTAATATTCTCATCGGAAATAATGACATCATACCAGCCATGATGCGCACGTTTGACCTCTACCGGGTACTCAATATACTGGAAATTTCCCGGCATGGAGCTGTCAGGATTCCAGTGGAAAATATTTACATTAAAGTTGCCGGGACCTTCTGCTTTGAGGTAGAATTGCGCAGCTACCATGCGGCTGTCGGATTTCGGACTGATATGAACACCCATCGTATGGTCTGGCCAGGCAGAATATCCGGAAGCAGGTCCACCATCATAATACAGGTAATCCATTACCCCAAGTCCTGTATGATCCCAGGAGAAAGTAACTTCAGCGCTGTTTGGATCATTCTCAAGAGTGTCTGCGGAAATCCTTGCAAAAACAGGAGTATCCATAGGAGTTCGAGTGATATCATCCTGAAACGCAGGGATAATTTGAACATCGACTTCATATATTCCAATGACACCGTCAAACATGAGCCAATCACCGCGTTCCCACTCAAGAAGATCTATACCGGTGGATGTAATGATTCTCACATTACAGTCGCCGGAGCCATCATTTGTAATCAGGGTATAGCTACCATTCTCTGATGGATCATTCTGGATAAATCCTTCAATATGAGCCCAGGTCCCTTCCATCTCCTGCATATTTGACATGGTGCCGGTGTTCATTTCCAGTGGTTCGGGAATCATATTACCGGTGGAAATTACTTCCCAAAGATAAATACTGTTAATCTCATTAACATTTTCATATTCATCGAGACGTCCCACAATCCTGACTTCATCTCCACGATTCAAATCACCATAGGACTCAGCATCCCACGGTTCCTCGCCAAAGATATGGATACCATATTGTGTATCATCCTGGATATAAAATGAAGTTCGATCCAGAGCTATCGTATTGGTTGGGATTGTGACAATACCGATTACATCCACCCATGTGTTCAGGGGAACTTCGGTTTGCAGCGCTTCGATATCTGTTCTCAGGAATGGAGTAAGCTGGACGTTAAGTACTATATCTTCAGGCTCACCGATTTCAATGTCTTCAGTCGCATATTCTAGAAACAACTCTTTCGATACAGTTACTCGGGTAACAAAACCTTCAGGAAACGTTTTTGGACTCTCATAATAACCTGCAGCATCCGTAGTATCGGTTCCATACAACGTGTCTTCGGATACATCGTAGAAGTTGACTACTGCGCTTTCTAAGGAATCACCTGACAAGGAGTGCGTGACTGTTCCTGAGATAGTACTGCCGAGGCTGTTGACAGCCCAGACGAGGGAATTATGCAGAATAAGGTCCATATCTCCAGTCCAATTCTGGTTGCCCATGTATTCAAGAAGACTTACTACACTTCCCTTTGTTGCCACAAGTGGGTTTCCATTAGAGTACAGAGCAACTGCATAAGCGTCATCAGTAAGATTTACTGTACCCCAGTAATATCCCCCCGCTGATTCAACGTCTTCCATGATCGGATGATTCTCATCATACTCATCCATCTGCGCGAGAGCAAAATTATATCCCCCCATAGTGACCGGCATGTAATCGTCATCGACGATTCTGCCCTGTACTCCATACCCCGATGTATTGCCAAACTGCATTACAACCACCGCACCTCCCTCATCCAGGTAATCAGCAAGCAGGTCGCCTATCCCGGGTCGGCTTTGATATTGGTTGTTAGAGTAAGTCATGACGACATCGTATTCGATAATATCCTCAAGCTCAGGTGTAAGAGCAGTTACTTGAAGGTCAGCAACTTCCTCAATATCATTAAAATCCTCGAGGTACGCTGTAAGAGGATGCGGACTACCATCTGCGCGGAGGTTTAATACCATGATAGGTTCGTCCAACTCACTGTGATATCCTCTCGAAAAGTCATAATTCGAATAGTCTTTCGCAGCGCGAACCGGCCCTTTGGCAATTCCAGGATCGAATGAAACGGCAGCATCAGTGCTTCCTGTACCAAGATGCCCATAAACCGTAGCACTCTTCATTTCGTTATTCGCCTCTTCGGCAAAGGATCCACTAACTACGATCAGCAATCCCAGTAACACATACAATGTTGATTTAATCATAATCATCTCCTAAAGTGTAAGAATCAAAGTTCTACCGCCTCATCGTACTCGTACAATGTTTTTTGTTTAAATCAGCTATGTTCAAAAACCGAATATCCGTTAGCAATCCACCTCAAATTATAATAACCAGGCTGAAATGATCTCAAATCCGGAATTGCATCATTCTTGCTGAAAATATCAAAGTGCTAAAATGTTCGATATCAAGTATTATAAATTAAAAAAAACCCACTTAATAATCAAGGAAATTACTGAATGATTGCGAGAATATTGACTTTTAAGTGAGAGAGAATTGTTGGTTAATGTATCTTCAATTCGGGTATGCGAGAAGAGCGAGTGAGGAATCGGATGATTTTGTCAAGCGATAAAAGTTATTGAAACCGGCTACTTTTAATTGGCGTTTCAATTCACCGAAGCTGTAATAACGATTATATCCCCTGGCTTTTGAAATCCAGTCATTTGACCTTGACTTGTACAGAAACGTGTATTCATGTGGCATTAATGCCCTTAGAGGGGAACTGAAACGATTCAGAACAGAAATTGCGAGGAAACCATCGGGCGAGGTAACTCGCCTCAGTTCCTGGAGAAGGGCCGCGCGATTATCTTCACCCGGAATCGGACCCAGGGTATTACCCCAGAGCAGTACGACTGAAAAGATGCCGTCTTCAAATGGTAGTTTTACTCCATCGGATTGAACTAATGATCTGATTCCTTTGAGTTGTGCTTCCTTTAACATTTCCCCGACAACATCCACACCCACTGCTGGAATTCCTTTTTCCTGTAGTATGGAAAGAATTACTCCACCCCCCGTACCCAAATCCAGGATTATCCCTTTTGAATATTCTGAAATAACGGGTTCCAGTTCTTTTGATATATTTTCACGTACAGCCCACCTGTCTTTGCAGTAATGCGATGCAATTTCCTTGATAAAACTTCTTTGTTTTTCCAGGTTGAAGGAGGAGATTGACTGTGAAAAGCTAAAGAAATGAGATAATAATTGTATAATTTTCATTGTCGGATTTCAATTCTACACAAAAAGAAGATTTTTTTATGCCTTTCACATACAGACAAGGGCAATATGAAAAAGGAAATCAGAATTCAATTCAAATCGTCCGGTGATATAATCCTGCCGACTCCAGCTTGAATGCAACGCTTACCACCAAATTTGTTCTGAAGAATTTCAAACGCTTTGTCGCCGCTGCAATGAGTCGGGCAGACGTATTTCACACCAAGCTCCAATAACTTATTGGCTATAGTTTCGATAGAAGAACTTTTTTCCCTGAACAGATGAAATCCGCCAAGAACCAGAAGGGGTTGCATTGGAGTTGTGAGCCCATTGATAAAATCAACGATTTGTATTATACCCGGATGTGCACAACCGGTGATAATAATAGAACCTTTCTCAGTTACTAATGCCAATGCCTGCTCATCCGGTGTGCCTGGAGAAGTGTTTCCAACAGATCCGCTCAGAAGTATTGATGGAGAAATCCAGGTGGGTTGGTCAACGGATATGACGGAATAATCAAAACTCTTCAAGTCTTCAACGTATATTTCGCCAAATGACGGTGTCAGGTAGATAGCAGGTGCAGGCGAAAACGACTCCATGACACTGTACAAACCACCGATATGATCCCAATGGAAATGAGAAAGAATAATGCTGTCAACAGGTGATTTATCAAGAGCTAACTGCCTGATATTCTTGATCAGGATCTCACCATTTCCGCCCGTATCAAACAAAATTGAATAATCGCCCGTTTCAATAAAACATGAAAATCCCCACCCGCTCTGAAGATCAGGTTGGCTGGAATAATTATCATAGAGAACTGTAATTTTTATCTTGTTGCTGTTAATGTATCTCATGTTTTTTCCATGTTGAATAATTCTGTAGTAATATATTGCCTCCATCGTCCCGAAGGATAGTTGAATTCTGATTTCCTGCCTTTCATGATCCATTCACTAATTATAAGGTTTAGATCCCAGGTAACCGTCCGATCCAGGACAAGTCATAATCAAAATCATAATCATCAATATCTCAAATAAATATTTCGAACTTGTGAATGATTTGTGCATAATAATGAATAATATGCGCACTTTATCACAGACTTCTAAGTTTTCTGATACCTAAAATATTAACAATAAAATAATTAGTGGTAGGCACACAATTTGTTGTGATTTTTACCATTATCAGTTTTCCGGTTGTACAATATATTACATCATACCAGGAAAACTGAGATGGAAGACAGTAATTTACACGTTGACCCTGGTTTCTATACTTAAGAATATCCTATTCAAGGAATCATTTTATTTGTTATGATTCAAAAACGGTTCAGGAGATATTCTTGGAAGGACTTTGAAAATGATTATGAACTACAAACTAAGCTTACTGGCAATCGGAGTCTTGTTGATTGTTTCTTTTTCCGGGTATGCCCAGATAGAGTTCACCGAGCATTCCATAGAGGATGATTATACAGGAGCCTATTCAGTATTCCCGATTGATTTTGATGGCGACGAAGACATGGATATCATCAGCTCAGCAGGTGGCGACCGGGATGGTAATGCTGAGATTTCATGGTGGGAGAATAACGGTACCGGTACCTTTACCAACCATGTAGTCGATGATGAATATACCAGCTCATACTCTGTCTCTGCTGGTGATTTCAACGATGACGGCGAAATGGATATAGTCGCAGCGAGTTATTCAGCAGGATCGGTCAGATGGTTTGAGAATGACGGTGAAGGTGGTTTTGACGGACATGACATTATTACTGATTGGGTAAATGCTATGATCATTCATGTGGAAGACATCGATGATGACGGAGATTTGGACATTGCCGCTGTAGGGCTGCGAGCATTTGAAGTAACCTGGTTCGAAAATGATGGAGATGGTGATTTCACTGAACATACTATTGAAGGAAATATCCGTTACCCAAATAGTATTCAAGCCGTTGACCTGGATCAGGACGGTGATATTGATATTGTTGTTGGAACGACAATGTTTGAGGATGGTCTCGTCTGGTGGGAGAATGATGGTGATGAGGATTTTACCGAACATGTCATAGAAAGCGTCGGTTTTGTGGACCGCCTCGGGGCTGCGTATATCTACGTTGAAGACATTGACAGTGATGACGATCTGGATATACTTGGAGCTTCCAGGCTGCATGATAATCTAAAATGGTGGGAGAATGATGGTGACGAAGATTTTACCAGGATCCAGATAGCTACACTTGACGATCCGTGTGGAGTTTATGCTGCCGACATGGATATGGATGGCGATATAGACTTGTTGACCAGTGTTTATTATGATGAGGAGTTTAGCTGGTGGGAAAATGACGGCGATGAAGATTTTACGCAATATACTCTTTCTGATAATCTCAATGGCGCACATTGCATTACGGCAGCGGATTTCGACGGCGACGGCGACCTTGACGTTGCTGGTGCAGCATGGGGTGCAAACGAAATCCTCTGGTGGGAAAACGATCTTGATCCCCTGCTCCTGGATCCCTGTGACCTTATCGCTCCGGAAGACAGCTCAATTCTTGATGAACTGACTGTGACACTGGAATGGTCTTTCGTTGAACATCCTGATGAGCGCGAGATTGCTGTTTACGAGGTTCAATTATCTACAGATGAAGGATTTATTGATCTCACTACCTTTGATGCCGATGAAGATTTAACCTATGAATTAACTGATCTCGAGGACGATACGCGTTACTGGTGGCGTGTGAGAACTATTGATCCCGAAACAAATGCCGGGACTTTGTCGAATCAGACATGGACGTTTGTAATTATTGCATTCGATGAAGCACCAGCGGAATTCTCACTTGTCAGTCCTGAAGAAGAAATGATGTTCCAGGTGTATAGCGCGACATTTACATGGAACAGCACAACTGACCCGGATTACGAAGATACTGTATCATACTCGCTGTATTTGTCATCTGATTCAGCATTCACCGATCCTGTGGAAATAGACGCAGGCGCAGACACAACTGTCGAAGTGAATGAGCTTGTAGAAAACATGAATTACTGGTGGCGTGTACATGCTCAGGACACTAATACGCAGGGGACCTGGTCGACGGAAACCTGGACGTTTTCGGTTAATGCTATTCATGCGCCATCTAATTTGCAGGCTGCTCTTGATTCATTGAACGGTACAGTTGTCCTCGAATGGGAACATAACCAGCCGGGGAACCTCAACGATTTTACGGAATTCAAGATATACCGTGACGATGTTGAATTGGCGACGATTGAAGATATAACATATACCGACCAGCTTGAGGATGCAGGTACTTATATATATACCGTATCAGCAATGTATGACGAAGGTGAATCAGAGCTGACTAATCCGGTAGAGGTGACCTGGGATGGGTTCAACTCTGTAGAAACCAATTTGGCTGATATTCCGACCAGGTGGGAAATTGAATCGTTGTATCCCAACCCATTTAATCCGGTATTGAATGTTCGAATTGCATTACCCGCAACATCGCATTTAAAAGTGATTATATATGATGTTTCCGGGAGAGAAGTTATGAGACTGGCTGATGGTAATTTCAAGCCCGGATACAAAGATTTTTCTTTCGACGGAAGCAGTATTTCGAGCGGCGTTTATTTTGTACATGCCGGGGTATCAAACAAAATGAACGAAATGAAGAAAGTCGTTTTGGTTAAATAGGCAGATCAATCAATGTGTCATTCCCGCGAAGGCGGGAATCCAGTATGTTCTGTGGTATAATGCTTCCCATGGTATTTTCTGTTGCATTTCTTATCAAGGGGTTTTAGATTAGGAATATGCATAATGAGAGGGGAAATATGTCCGCGAAATCACTGTCACTGATTGAGGGAAATGTTCATTTACACGATTCAGCTAAACGAGAGAAAGCTATCGTAAATTTTGTTTATGGTGTCAATAAACTTGAGGGAGTTAAAACTACTTTAAATTCCACACGTGAAAATTATAGAAAAGCTACTGAAAACCGGATTATTCGTTCAAAGTCGCGCGTTTTAAAAGGACACTGAGTTCAGAATAACCTTTTCCATAGGCACTTAAAGAGGCTGAGATTAACTCAGCCTTTTTGATGTGTGCCCAGCATGGAGTGGACGCCTGATTTTGTTAATACACCCCGATCTGGGGGAAGTAAAACCGATTGGCAAGGGCGTTGCTGGCAACGGCAGGGTCTGAAGGCAGCCATAGGCAG
>Ga0075120_10001252_pt1 | contig 20223 bp, 21 predicted proteins | sample AntAceMetag02UKL_FD_69792 | JGI IMG/M metagenome (GOLD analysis project Ga0075120, IMG submission 69792) | Saline lake microbial communities from Ace Lake, Antarctica - Antarctic Ace Lake Metagenome 02UKL | ecosystem: Environmental > Aquatic > Non-marine Saline and Alkaline > Saline | place... | reverse complement strand
TTATGTATCGGACATTTATGTAGGAATCTTAAGAAAGCATCTCTGCGGTCTTCTAGCTTTGCATCTGTATCGACAGAGAGAACTATATTATCCAACTTCAAACTATCTCTCTTCACTAAATCAGATTTAATATTAATATTCAATCTACTAAAATCAATCTTTGCTCCTTTAAGATATTTAACCGCAAATACTCCCACACAAGATGCAACTGAAGATAAGAATACCTCTAACGGGTTAGGCTCACTCTGGCTCTCTTCTGTAAAACCAATTTTAAAATTTACTCCGCTGCTCTTCGATCTAACATCAAACTCTTCTCCTTTTAATTCAAGATCAAGATCTAACTGCATCTCCCTCTCCTTTTAAAATCCAACCTTGTTTAATTTCTCTCTTATAATCTCTGCAGAGTTCTTTAATGACTTCTGCTCTTCTTCATTAAGCTCTATGTTAAGCACATAGTCTAGACCGCTTCTATTAACAACAGAGGGCAGGCTTAGATAGAGATCCTTGATGCCAAGGTAACCCTGCATAAGAGACGAGACAGGAAGTATTGCATTCTCATTATTTAATATCGCCTCTGTTATCCTGACCAGAGCAAGCCCAATGCCATAAGATGTCTCGCCTTTTCTCTCTATTATATTGTAGGCAGAATCTTTTACTTCTTTAAATATCTTACCCAGCTCTTCTTGATGACTGCAGCTCTCACCTCTCCTGCAACACTTAGGGCAATAGTCTTTAAACAAAACTCCGCCAACCATAGCTTTGCTCCAGACAGGAAACTCGCTATCACCATGTTCGCCTAAGATATAGGCATGTATATTTCTAGGATCAACCCCGACATGATGAGCAAGCAAATTTCTAAACCTTGCAGTATCTAAGACAGTGCCTGAACCTATAACCTCATTTGATGGTTTAGATGAAAGCTTGTAACTTACATAGCTTAGTAAGTCAACCGGATTTGTGACATTTAAAAATATTGCCTCCGGAGTATACTGCATAAGGAGCGGTATTATTTTTTTAAATAATTTAACATTGGCTTCGATAAGATCTAATCGGCTCTGCCCTACTTCCTGCTTTGCTCCGGCAGTAATAACAACTAGATCAGACCCGACAGTATCTGAGTAGTCTCCTCCAATAATCTCAACAGGAGATACGTATGGTGCTGTATGAGATAGATCCATGACTTCACCGCTGAGCCTCTCCTTATCAAGATCAACTATAACAATCTCTCTAGCTAAACCTTTTATTGTAAGAGCATAGGCATAGCGCATACCTACATTGCCAGCGCCTATGATAGATACCTTTGGATTTAAGTTATTCATAGCTTTCCTTTAATTAATAACAATTATTTTATAATAATTATTCTTCTAAAGAAGATAGAAGTCAAGTAAAAACTTATGCTATTTAAACAGCCCTGATGCCAGGAGACCTAAGTAGTGGCTTGAGATAAGGACGAGGGCTGCAACAGATAGATGTTCAGCTATCACTCTTAAGGGTGATAGCTTCTGTTTAAGCGCCAGATAATAACTGAAGAGTATAAGTATCAAAAAACCTAATCCAATGCTTACATAGACGGCTCTCTGAATCGGAAGCAGCACAATCGGGATTATGAAGATAGAAGCAAAGAGAACTTTAGCAAAGAATGTTGATATAGTAGCTAACCATACTTCAAGAGGGCTATGTTTTGCCTCAGATTCCTCAGACATATGTATCCCTAAGGCATCTGAAAATGCATCTGCAACTGCAATCGTTATTACCCCCCCTGCTACTGCAATCCTAGAATGGGTTGTAGAGTGTAATCCTACCATGACACCTAAAGTCGTTATAACTCCAGAGGTAAGACCGAAACTTATTCCTGTTTCAAGAGAATGCTTTATATTCTTCATATAGCCCTAAAGAGTAAAGGAGGCTTTAAAGCCTCCTTTAACCCTATTCTATCTCAATGCTAAAAATCTTATTTTTTCTTCTTAGCAACTTTCTTCTTTGGTGCTGCTTTCTTAACTGCTTTTTTCTTTGGAGCAGCTTTTTTCTTTGGTGCTACCTTTTTAACTACTTTTTTCTTAACTACCTTTTTCTTTGGTGCTGCCTTCTTTACTGCTTTCTTCTTTACTGCCATGCTACACCTCCTTTTTCAGGATTGTTTTACCTTAAAAAGTTTATAATATATTTAAGAAAACTTTGCAACAAAAAAATTTAAAATAAATTATGTTAATAAAGAAAAAATGATGGTTAACCAACATTTTTAGAATAAAAACTAGAGATTTAGATCTAACATCAGAAACTTTTCTTATAAAAAAATAAACTATAGATAGTACAGCTATTGAAAGTGCATTAGAGATAACTGCACTTAGAGAGGGGGGTGTTTTTAAAAAAATAGGCAGGGAAGATAAAAATATTACTATATCTAAATCAACTCCTCCCTGCCTCTACCTCTAGTGCTTCTTTTAAACAGATATAACCTCTTTTACTTCGGGAACTTCTTCTTTTAGTCTCTGCTCTATTCCCATCTTTAAAGTATAGCTGCTCATAGGACAAGACCCGCAGGCACCTTTAAGCTTTACTTTTACAACTCCATCATCAGTTACGTCGATAAGTTCAACATCGCCGCCATCAGCCTGAAGCATAGGCCTGATACCATTGAGTGCCTCTTCAATTCTCTCTCTCATCTCTCTCTCCTTTATTTAAAAATATTAAAGCTCTCACTCTTTTATAAAATCTACCTAGAGACTTCCCCGAAGTGTCTTATCCTCAAGATCTTTTATCTCTTTCTTAAGTATATCCGGCAAAGCAAGTATCTCAACATCCATAAATCCTCTTATGATTATTGATTGGGCTTCTTCATGGCTAAAACCGCGGGAGCAGAGATACTCAATCTCCTCCCGGCTTATCTTTCCTATAGCTGCTTCATGTGACATCTCAACATCTCTAAACTCAGTCTCAAGTTCAGGTATAGCATGTATTATTCCTTTATCGCTTATTATAAGACCTCGACACTCAAGGTGGGCTTTGATATCAGTATCTTCTGCTTTTAAATGTCCTCTTGCAATAGCCTTGCCTCCTAAACTTACCGCCCGAGCAACAATTTCAGCTGAAGTATTTTTAGCTTTAAAGATAACACGGCTTCCTATGTCCTGAAACGATCCGGGGTGAGTAAGTAACAATGAATTAAAACTGGCCCGAGAGTTCTCTCCTTGAAGAACAGCCGTAGGATACATAGTGATCTCTCCAACGGGTTTTAAGCAGATATAATTAGAGACAAAACTCCCACCCTCTTCAACTAAAGCAACACTCATAGGTTTAACTGTTACGTCTTCTTTCCAAGAATGGATCATAGTAAAGTTTAAGTGGGCTCCTTTACCTATGAAAAATTCAGATATACCCAGGTGATGTGCTTCTTTAGCAGAATGAGATGCAGAGCAGCCAGTGATAAGATGAACCTTAGCACCATCCTCAATTATTACAATGTTGTGCACCTGCTGCTTAAAACCAGAATCTTTAAGGAAGAGGCATGATTGGATAGGCAGCTCAATAGTCTTACCTTTTCTAACTCTTATGAAATACCCACCTCTTGTATCAGCAGGGAAATCTTTATTTAATGCCTTAAAGGCCCGGCCGTAATAATCTGAGACTTCAGAATATTTAGAAAGCGCATCTTCTATTGATAGAATTTCAATACCGTCTGAAAGAGAATGAGAGAAATGAATCTTATCATCAGACTGTAAAAAGCTGGCAGACCTAGTGCTCTCTGTCTCATCCATTCCAGAGGAAGCAATAGCCTCTCTATCTTTTTGATTAAATTCTTCTAAGAGTTGTTTGGACATTGGCACTCCCTGCATTTATCGTAACCATGTTCTTGTATAGATTTAAATATCTTGCGAGGATGACCTGAACAAGATATATGACCATCAACCATAACAGATGATGTACCGGCATCGACATAATCAAGAATATATCCAGTATGAGTAATGATAAGTGCTTGAGCTCTGCTCTCTTTTAAATATCCATTTAAAGCCTTGCCCATTATAGAGATATTTTCAATATCCACTCCGGACTCAGGTTCATCCAGAAAAAGAAGTGAAGGGCGTTGAAGAAGAATCTGAAAGAGCTCAGCTCTTTTGATCTCACCGCCTGAGAAACCTAGGTTAATCTCACGGTCAAGATGCCCCTCTAGTGATAATTCTTCTGCAAGATGCGCTATCCTATCTTTATCGTCAGATAAAAACTCTGCCAATTGACGCAGTCTCACTCCTCTTATCTTTGGAGGGTGTTGATACATAATTCCAATACCGAGCTTAACCCTCTGCTCTATTGAAAGATTCTCTAGATTCTTAGAATTAAATTCTATCTCTCCCTCTTTAATCTTATAACCGCTAAAACCTAATATCGTCTTTATGAGAGTACTCTTACCGCTGCCATTAGGCCCAAATAGAACCATAATCTCAGCCTCCCCTAAAGAGAGGTTGATATTTCTAATAATATCCTTATCTCCAATACCGATTGTAAGATTTCTAATATTAAGCATCTTTTTTCTTCTTCTTGCACTCTTTACATAGACCGTAAAAATAGCCATGAAAATCCTCAATAGTAAGACCGCTCACTTTCATCTTGGTAAGGGCGCTGCAGAACGGTATATCTATGTCAATAATCTTATCACACTCTCTACACATAAAGTGATGGTGAGAGTCTGTCCTAATCTCAAAAGTAGATCTTTCAAAGTCTATCCTGCTTTCTAGCGCCAGCTCTTTATTCTTAAATAGCTGCAGAATCGTATAGACCGTAGCAAAAGATATCGAAGGAAATAGTCTACCTACCTCCTTATATATATAATCTGCTCTAAGATGACCCCCCTTACTTAAAACTTTATACACAGCAAGCCTCTGAGGAGTAATCCTGATATCAGCTTCACTTAAACATTTAAGACTATTTTCCATAGAGAGAGATATTACCATAGGTCTATTTTTTGTCAATAATAATTATTATTAAAAAATAATTGTTTTTATTAAAATATCAACGGACTACAACAGATGAATCGCTATCAAAAGGGTTGGCTCTCATAGCAAGTGAGAACAGATAAGGGAAGCTTCTCTTAAGGTGCAACATATACTTAAGCCACTCAGATATTATATTTGTATAGACCCGCTTGATATCTCCTGCCATATGCTCTAAATCACTCTCAGGTAGAGATGAGAAGTCATCTCTGCTCTCAAGCTCTTCAGTGAGATGGAAGACGCTTCGCAATAACTCTGTAAAACACTCATGCTCTAAGAGTACAGGGTTCTCTAGAAGTCTTAACAGAAAATCTCTCTTCTCCCTAAGCATTTTTATTAAGAGCACCCAGTCTATCTTATTTTTATCTATATTATAGCTATACTCTCTTAATATCTTCTGGACCCTCATAAACTCTCTATCATCCCAGACACCATCTACAACTAGGTAGCTCTTAATCTCATTCAAGCCGGGGTCAGAGTCCGAAAGATAACTAAGCAGTTTAACGCCTAGCTCACTAAAGAATACTCCTATGACCATATTCAATTTCTCTAATTTACTCTGCTTCTCTTTATGGGACAACAATCTATGGATTATAAGAGTAACTATCAAGACCTCAAGAGGAAGAAATGCAATATCTCCCAACAGATAGATGAATACGTGATGGGCATCATGGAAGATAACAAAATGTAAATAATGGAGTGTAATAGTTGCGACTATTAAAAACAGTCCTAACATTAACTGCCAATTTGTTTTTAATTTCATCTTATAATATCCTACCTATATTCAAGCATCCTATCGATGCTTCCCCTTGCTTTAGTTATAACATCTGATGCTAGCTCTACTCCGCCCTTTCCTTCTTCTAAAGCGGTTAAGACCTTCTCTAAGGTAATCTTTTTCATATCATGACATATGGCACTCTCTGATAAGGGATAGAAATTTTTACCCGGATTATCTTGTTCTAATCTATATATTATTCCTATCTCTGTTCCAATAATAAAATCCTTCTTGCTGCAATCCCTTACATAGTTTAACATCCCGGATGTAGAATAGACGCCATCCGCTAAATCTATAACAGAGGGACTGCATTCAGGATGAACTATTAAATCTGCTTTAGGATGATCTTCTCTAGCTCTAACTACATCCTCTTTAGTTAGATCAGCATGAATAGGACAGTATCCGTCTGTAGTTATAAACTTCCGCCCTGTCTCTCTTTGAGTATAAAAGGCAAGGTTTCTATCTGGAACAAATATCACTTCATCGTCTTCTGAAAAGGCCTCCCTGGCTATCTTAACAGAGTTTGCAGATGTACAGCAGATATCAGATAGGGCCTTTACCTCTGCAGATGTATTAACATAACAGAGAACCTTTGCTTTTGGGTGTTCTGCTTTAATTTTTTCTAGCTCCAGCCCTGTCAACATATCCGCCATAGGACAGCCAGCATCTTCTGGCAAGATAACAAGTTTGTTCGGCGAAAGAATCTTAGCGGTTTCGGCCATAAACCTGACTCCGCAAAAAACTATGACATCAGCCTCTGTCTCAGCAGCCTTAATGCTCAACCCCAATGAATCGCCTAAGAAATCTGCAATATCCTGAATCTGGGGCAACTGATAGTTGTGAACAAGTATTACTGCATTCTTCTCTTTTTTTAATCTTTGAATCTCAGCTACAATATTCAACGTATTACCTCCTCTATTACTCCTCCGCCTAAAACAACATCATCTTGATATAGAACAACAGATTGTCCAGGGGTAATAGCCTCCTGATCTTCTTTAAACATGACTGTTAATCTACCGTTATCTATTCTGCACATTCTACACTCCGCCGGCGGATGTTTATAGCGGATTTTTGCAGAAATATTACCCCTTAAATCACTATTAAAAATATTTAAATTAGAGGCTATAAGCCCTATGGATTTTAGACCATCTTTTTCACCGACAATAACTCTATTATTCTCATGATCGATATCAATAACATACAATGCGCAAGGACCGCTTATACCCAAACCTGAACGCTGACCTATTGTATAAAAAGGGATACCGGCGTGCTGACCTAGAATATTGCCTTCTCTATCAACTATCTCTCCGGTTTTTAGATCTTCAATATTACTCTTTATAAAATCTCTACAATTATCCTGAGTGACAAAACAGAGATCCTGACTGGGACCTTTATTAGAGAAAGGAATATTATTACTTCTAGCTATATTGAAAGCATCTTCTTTAGAGTGATCGCCGAGAGGAAATATAATCCTGCCCAAATAGTCTCTATTTATAGGGTATAAAAAATAGCTCTGATCTTTCTTAGTATCTTGACCTTTCTTCAAAAGGTAATTACTTGATCTATCTCTCTCTATTCTTGCAAAATGTCCAGTTGCAAAAAAAGCAAAACCAAGATCTCTAGCTTTATCATACAACAGGCTGAATTTAAAGTGCTTATTGCATTCAACGCAGGGGTTAGGAGTCCTCCCCCTTAAGTACTCTTTGATAAAATAATCTATAACCTTATCTTTAAACTCTTTGGATAGATCAACTACTATATGCTCTACTCCTAAGTAATCACAGACTCTACCAGCATCTTCTACGGTACTTCTGGCAGAGTCATCATCGACTATTAACATTGTTATACCCCTAACAGTATAACCTTTCTCTTTTAACAGATAAGCCGCAGTTGAAGAATCAACACCGCCGCTCATTGCAACCAAAACACTACTCTTATTCATTATATTAACGGAAACCTGTCTTTAGATATTATTATCTAACCTCTAAATTCTTAAATTTATAGCTGGATTTTTCATCCGGCAATCTCTCAACTGGTTCAGTCAGCAGAAACTTCTTTTTAGCAATCCAAGTTTGGAGAAGCTCTGCAATCTTCTTTGCTTTGCTATAGCTTGAAAGAGATGCCGTTGGAATATCTCTATCTTTAATCTTTATCTTTCCTGAGCGCAGCTGAGCATAGTTAACCTTCCCAATTACTCCCTTTCTAAGATTTGGATATGCCTTACTGTAATCAATAATATTGGTCCAAATATCTTTATCCTCAATAGATGTATAACGGGCTATATCCGTGTTTAAGATAGGGATAGGAATGCCTATTCCAACAGATAAACTAACACCGTATCCAAGCATGCTAACGCCTTTAACCCAATCCGAATTCATCTGCTTTAAATCGCCCATAACAGCAATAGTTCCTGAAGGTACAACCGGAACTCCGTTCTTGCCTCTTTCAACAGTCGGATTATGCTGAGTACCCCAGAAACAGACATGACCTATACCTCCGCCTAAGAAAATTTTTGTACCTATTCCAATCGTCCTATAGTAAGGGTCATTCATGAGAGGCGAAAGCTGAGAAGCGCTGCAATAATTCGCATTACCTATTCCGGGCTTCAATACCCCCATGTAAGTATATATTATCTTGTTAGACAGATTGACCGCAACGTTGTAGTTCTGGTAGCAGTTTCTAGGATTAAAGAGTATCGCTTCGTTTATATCTTTGATATTTATCTTTGTCTTAAGCTCTTTTCTTGGATAACAGTCTGTTCCATAAGCAAAGCCTTCTAGATCGATGTCTTTACCGCTAATCAAATCCTCAATAACATGGCCGCCTCCATACTTAAACTCACCAGGATAGACTTTATTCCTAGGATCATCCAGAGATAGCGCATTAGCTCCCAAACATATATCTACAGCAGCTAAAGCCGAATATGCTTCTACACCATTTAGATAGGTTCTTCCCCCGCCTAACTTTATTCTAGGTCTAGAATGGCCGATATTTATATATATAGATGAAGAGCACATTGGAGCAAATGTTCCCGTTGTAACAACGTCAACATTCTTAGCCGCATAAGATAGCCCTTTCTTCTTAACTATAGAGATCATCTCTTCAGCTGTAACGACAATAGCCTTACCTTTTTTGATTCTGGAATTAATCTCTTTGATGGATTTTACCATATCAACCTCCTTAAGTTTCTAAGCGCTCCTTTATCAAAGCCGCAAGTTTCTTACCTGATAAAAGCATGCCGCCGAATATTGCCCCCATTCTTGGAGACCCAAATACAGCATTAGCAGACATTCCGCAAACAAAGAGCCCAGGACAGGCTTCACGCGTATTATCCATGATCTCCCGCTCTCCTACTTCTGCCCACATAGACTTCTCGCCTATAACTCCGCCATCTTTGGTATTTAAACATTTGCCCATCTTTCTCTCTATTATTCTCGCTACTTCAGCATCATGCCCTGTTGCATCTATAACAGCACGAGCCCTTACAGTTAGAGGATCCACATGGAGCTTAGACCAGGATACTGCAGACCAGTTTAAAACCAAACCGGTAATCTGCTTCTCCCTAATCATAACATCCTCTACGTTGATAAGATTAAATATTTTAGCTCCGGCTTTAATTGTCTTAGAGCAAAAAGTAGATATTGCCTCAAGAGAGTCGGCTATATATAGATCATCTTTATACTTTGTAAGATTAACACCTATCTCATCCATAATCCCTCTTGCTTCTTCCTGTACAACAACACGATTAAACATCATTCCGCCGCCGGGCATACCACCGCCAACACGCAGCTGCCTTTCAAATATAGCTACCTTATAACCATCTTTAGCAAGATAGTATGCACATATAAGACCCGACGGACCTGCTCCTGCAATAGCTACATCAACATCAAGTGAATCCATAAAATCTTTCATAAAACTCTCTACTATTGCCCGGGAAATAACTACTTCATCCATGAAATCCTCCGTTCTTTAATCCAAGTTCCAGTTAGATAGATACCTCTCAGCTGCATCAGGAAAAATAACAACAATCATCTTATCCTCATTCTCTGCTACCACTTCTATTGCAGCGCTCATAGCTGCACCAGAAGATATACCGGCTAAGATACCCTCTTCTTCAGCAAGACGTCTAGCCATATCCATGGCATCACGATCATCAACAGTAACAATCTTATCTATTAAATCCACTCTAAGTACTTCAGGAATAAATCCAGCTCCAATACCTTGAATCTTATGTTTTCCAGGACTTCCTCCTGATAAAACTGCTGAACTCTTAGGTTCTACAGCAATAATCTTAATAGTATCTTTCCTAGACTTTAAAGACTCTGCAATACCTGTAATAGTACCGCCGGTACCAACTCCGCTAACGACAATATCTACCTCTCCATCTGTATCGTTCCAGATCTCTAGAGCTGTAGTCTCACGATGAATTCTAGGATTGACCAGATTTTTAAACTGCCTAGGCATAAAAGCACCTTTATGCTCCTTCAATAACTCTTCAGCCTTATCTACTGCTCCTCTCATACCTAATTCAGCTGGGGTTAGAACCAGCTCTGCGCCTAAAAACGAAAGCAGAGACCTTCTCTCAACTGACATATTTTCAGGCATAGTAAGTATCAGTCTATAGCCGCGCTGAGCCGATACAAATGCTAATCCTATTCCAGTATTACCGCTAGTAGCCTCGACTATAACAGTATCTTTATTGATTAATCCGCTCTTCTCAGCATCTTCAATCATAGCTAAAGCTATTCTATCTTTAATACTAGAGCTGGGATTAAAATACTCAAGCTTAGCTATTAAACCTCCTTTATAATTATTGACTATTTTATTCAATCTAACTAAGGGCGTATTGCCGACCAAATCTGTTATATTGTTAGCTATTTTCATAATATAGGTTTTATTATTATTTAGATATTATACATCAAAATATTATTCTTGCTACCTTGATGCTCTTTAACTAAATCTGCTAATGTAAAAGAGTTTAAGACTTTTTTTATATTATCACCCAACAATGCCCAGATCCTGCGAGTAGCACAAATAGATACCCTGTTACATAAAGAATCGTCTTTAACGCATTCAACTAAATTAAGATCTCCTTCTAAAACCTCAATTATATCTTTAATAGAGATCTCTGCCGGGTTCTGACTCAAGAGATACCCGCCGCGTGCACCACGGATTGAATTAATAAGTCCAGAGTTTTTTAGAGGAATAACAAGCTGGCCTAGATATCTCTCTGAAATTCCCTCTCTCTTTGCAATATCTTTGAGTAATACAGGGCCGTTACCATATTCAAGTCCTAACTCAAACATTAATCGCAATCCATACCTACTCCTAGTCGAAAGCTTCAAAACTCCTCCTAATCACTACTTATTCGATAGTATTAGTAGTGATTATAGGCTAAAGACTTCTTATGTCAAGAGAAAAATAGAGTTTTTGTTTCTTTTAGGGCGCTTAGTACCTCCGACAAAAGCTCGAACCGGGAGCTTAATTCATTTTAACCAAACTTAACCAAACTTAACCAATTTCAGCTAGTTTTGTGAAATATATCCGCCACTTCCAAGAAAACCATCGAATTTATAAAATAAACTCTTTTTTGGAACTTGACTTTGTACTCCTATTTGAGTACAATTGTATTCAAATAGGAGTACAAATGCTTGAAAACTTATATATCTCAAAATCAAAAATTAGACGGGCCTTACTTGCCCTCTTTTTCACCAACAAATCTAAAAAATTCTATTTAAGAGAGCTTGAGCGGATATTAGGCTACTCTGCCGGTAACATACGGAGAGAGCTTTTAAAATTTCAAAAAGATACTCTTTTAGAAACAAGCAGATCCGGAAACCTGCTTTATTACTCTCTAAATGTTAAACATCCTTTGTTTAACGAATTAAAAAATATTATTGCCAAAACAGTGGGGATTGAAGGGCTTCTTAAAAAGGCGTTGTCATATATTAAAGGCATAAATTTTGCTTTTATATACGGTTCTTTTGCAAGCGGTAAAGAAAACTTCTCAAGCGATATAGACCTTATGATAATAGGCGAACCCGAAGACTCCTTGCTTTATGATAAGATTGCCGAGCTGGAGAAGAAATTAGAACGAGAGATCAACCCCAGCATTTATTCTGCCGAAGAATTTAATCTAAAGAAGAGGGATAAAAACGGTTTTATAATGGACCTTTTAAATAATCCCAAGATAATGATTATAGGAAAAGAAGATGAGTTATAACAATTCCAAAGAACATCTTTTAAAAGAAGGAGTTATTAAAAAGTGTGCTGTTGATCACAAGGCCATAAGGAATCTTTTAAAGCGGGCATACGTTGATTTAAAAACTGCGGAAAGAAACTACGGGCTGGACGAAGAATGCGCCTATACTTATGCTTACAACGCTCTCTTACGCACTGGTCTTGCCCTGATACTTAGCCATGGATTTCGCCCTGATGTTAAAAACAAGCACTTAACAGTTATAAAATTTGCCACAGATGTTTTGGGCAACGAGTTTAAACAACTTATCAGAGCATATGATATTATGAGAAAAAAGAGACATAAATTCATTTATGAACCCGCTATACCTTGTTCAGCTCAAGAAGCAAAAAACGCTATGAAAATAGCGCAAGAATTTGTAGATAAAGTTTTCCAAAAAATATCTGCAGAAGACCCTCAGCATAAATTAAAGTTCTAGCATTATCTTTGCCTATTAATACTCTCACAAAGTTCAAGATTCGGCCTCTCTTTAAATAAATCAACTGGAGCAAACAATGGGCCCAATGGCAAACCTTAACTGAAGACAAGAGGTAGATGGGTGATTTTTATTCAATTGTTTTAATCGAACCTGGAACAGGATTAAACCTTGAGATCAATAATACCGAAACAACAATAAAAATAATGTCCTAACTCTTTTGTTTTAAAACAGTTACAATATGTCCAGCCTCATAGGGCAGACATCTTGACGTGTTAGTAACAGAGTTTTTGATGCTTCCAGAGAAAAACAGTAGTTTTACACAATATTTTGCTTCTTTAAGACTATTTGATAGTTAACTTTTAATAGTAAATCTAGAGAGCTTACCGTAGATAACGCTATGAGTACGAGAGCCAATCTCAATAGCTGTAGGGAAGATCTTGTTCTTAGGTCCTTGAACAAAGACGGTAACCTGCCTATTTGTTACAGAGAAAGTTATCCAGCTACCTTTATAGTTTATCCTAAACTTTACCCTCTGCCAGCGTCTTGGAATACGGGGATTGAGTCTAATCTTATCCTTTAAAATACGTAAACCTATAAAACCACGTATTACTATGTCTATAGAACCACCCATAACACCGATATGTATTCCCTCAGAGGTTGTACCGCCTTGAGTATCAAAGATATCAGACTCTAATACCTCATTGAACCATCTCCAGGTCTCTTTAGGTTTATTTAGGATGTGAGCAATATAGCAGTGTACTACTTTGCTTAAGGTAGAACCGTGAGAGGTACGCTTAACATAATACTTATAATTTTTATTCAAAGTATCTTTACTAAATTCATAACCCAGATTATTAAATATCTCTTTAACCTCTGTTAAGTTCAATAAATAGAAAAACATCAAAACATCAGCCTGCTTGGTTATCTTATAATCATCCGGGGACTTACCTTCAGCTTTAAGAATCCTGTCCAAGCGCTCTATACTCTCATAGCTTTCACGGTACCGCTCCCAATTAAGATCTTTAAGACCGAAGTAGCCATCGAACTGAGCGATGATACCATCTTCATTTATAATAACGTTCATCTTCTGAGTAATATCTTTCCAAAACGCAAGCTCTTCTTTCTTAAGCCCTATCTTGCGTGAGATCCTGATCCTATCTTTAGTTGGGAGAATACTCAAAACCTCCTCTGCTCTTATAAGCAGCCAGACAGTCATAAGGTTGGTATAGGCATTGTCTTTTAGACCCGCACTTTCAGAGTCAGGATGTTTCTCGTGGAACTCGTCCGGGCCCATAACACCGTCAATATGGTACCTGCCGTCTCCTTCATCAAGCTTAGACATTGAGGCAAAGAACCTGGCAATAGAGAGTATTAACTCAGCCCCGTAATTCACAAGGAAGCTAACATCTTTTGTCTTCATATAATGACGCCAAGCGTTATAAGCAATTGCAAGTGATACATGACGCTGGTTACGGCTGTAGTCCGGGCCCCACTCACCAGATAGCGGATTTAAATGAACAATCTGGGTCTCCTCTTCTCCTGTTGAACCGCTCTGCCAGGGGAACATCGCTCCTTTTGCTTTCTCTCTTCTAGCATACTTTCTAGCCCAATCCAACCTCTTGTAGCGATAGAGCATTAGAGACTCAGATATCTCAGGCAGATGGAGGTCATATAGCGCCATCGCAAATATCTCATCCCAGAAGATATGACCCCTATAGGCTTCGCCATGTAAGCCTCTAGCAGGAAGGCCAGCATCTATCTTTGTAATATGAGGCGAGGCTACCTGAAGAAGGTGAAAAATATTAAGCCTTAACACTTTCTGAGAGAAGATATCGCTATCAATCTGAATATCAAACTTCTTCCAGAGCTCATCCCAAACATGTTCGTGGGACTTTAAAATACTATCAAACCTTGATACCCTTTTAATCAGGTGAATTGCAGAATCTAGAGGCTCCTCTATTCCTTCGTCTTTAGACGTATAGATCGATACTGTCTTCTCTATTTCATAGCGCCTGCCCTGTTTTACATACAACTTAAATACCTGATCTATTCTCTCCTTACCTCTACTGATATGCTTTATGTTTGGTCTCTTCTCGCCGCTAGAAGTAAAGATACGTACTTTCGAAGCTTGAGCAATTGTAATCTTAGACTGAGAAGTCTTCATTACAAGATAAGCACCATTAGAGCTGAACTTTCCCAGAGATAGAGGGACTAAATGCTTTGAGTTAAGCTGTCTGTAGCGCTCAATTCCTGAATTTGTAACCGCACCATCAAGCATGGTTCTAACAGTAATCCAGCCGCTATAATTTTCCGGGGTTATAGTATATTTATAACTTATTAGATGGGGATTGGCCATACTTACTACTCTAAAGCTCTCCAGATGTGTCTTATGACCCATGCGGCTCTGGAGCCTTATATCTCTTCTTAGAAATCCGCGTCTGAGATCAAGTTCTTGACGATAGAATCTTATCTTAGTCTTTGAAGGAGAGAACCAATCACCACCTGCAATCTTAAACGTTATAGGCAGACAGTTTGGAATATTGACAAGGTCTTCATTATATATAGTCCTTCCTGCAATATGAGTAGGTAATTTATTATAGCCGCCTGCAAGATAGGAGCCGGGATAGTGGATACGTGAAGCACCAGACTCATAGGCAGCTCCTCTTACCCCAATATAGCCGTTTGCAAGAGTACAGATCGACTCCCTGAGCTGCTCTTCCTCAGGATCAAATCCGTTATAAACTACTTTCCAGCTGGAATCTACCATATTAATATTTTAACTCAATAACTTCTCAAACAACTCTTTAACGCTATTAGGATTCTTAACCCAGAAATCAGCAGCTGAAGGGCGCAGCTCCTCTGCTACTAAGATACTGCAACCTCTGGAACGAATAGCTCTAAAAGCATCTTCATCCGTTGTATCATCGCCTATATATACAATTAAATTATCTTTAAAAGAGAGCTTAAGGGCATCGACTATCCATCTTATTGCACAGCCCTTATTCCAGTAAATATTAGGTAAAACCTCAAAGACCTTCTTGCCATGCATAAGGCGTAAAAACTTAAATTTAGCCACTACCCTGTTAACCTCATCTTCAATAACGTTCAGATATTTATCTTCATCTACAAGCCTATAATGGACAGCAACTGAAAACTTCTTCTCTTCAACTAATAGACCATCGATAGATGAGAGCTTATCTTTAAAATAAGCTATTGCTTCTTTAACCGCCGGTATTGCTTCTTCTGCATCAGGCTGAGTCATAGAGAGATCAGGTCCCTTAATATCAAAGCCATGATTGCCGGCATAGAGTATACCTTCTATATTTACAAGATTCTCAACATCCTCTCTTCCTCTTCCGCTTACAATAGCTACGGTATACTTTGAAATAAGCTCCTTGATTATCTCCCGCATATCTTTTGAGAGTACAGCAAGTTCAGGCTTAGCCACTATCGGAGTAAGAGTACCGTCATAATCAAGGAATATGATAGGCTTCCTATCTTTAAATAGATCTTTAACTCCGGAGAGATAGAGCGGATTTATCTCCCTGCTAGGACTACTCTCCATGAGCTCTCCATCAATATCTATAGAATTATCACTCTTATCCCAATGACTAAAAAACTCTCTAGGTCTTTTCTTAAACCAGCTATCGACCCAGTCAACAGACATATCAGCCAGATCGGAGACAACAACATCGGCACCGCTATCAAGTAAGTCCTTAAAATGGCTTTCACGTGCAATCCCAATAACCAGTCCAAAACCGCCGTTACGTCCAGCCTCAACACCGCTCGTTGCATCTTCAACAACGACTGAGCGTGACGGCTCTACGCCTATATTAGAAGCGGCTTTTAAGAATATATCGGCTTCGGGCTTACCCTTTAAGCCCAGCTCTACAGATACTACTCCATCAACACGGGATTGAAACATATCTTCAATGCCGACGGATTCAAGAATAGTCTTACAGTTCTTAGATGATGAAGCTACAGCTGTCTTGATACCTCTTTCATGCAGCTTCTTTATAAACTCTAGCGTAGATTTAAAGAGATCTGCTCCTTCAGCCTTAAGATGCTTAAGGAAATATTCGTTCTTCTTATTGCCAAGTCCGCATATGGTCTCTTTACCTGCTTCATCGCTTAGATCTCCAAATGGAATCTCAATACCGCGTGAAGAAAGAAAACTCCTAACCCCTTCATAGCGAGGCTTACCATCTACGTAAGGGAGGTAGTCACCTTTATGGGTAAACTCGCGAAACTCTTTACCTTCTCTGGCTTCCAACTCTTTAAGATAGTCATCAAAGGTATCCTTCCAGGATTCAACATGTAAAACCGCTGTATCGGTAATGACCCCATCAAGATCAAATATTACAGCATCAAAGTTAGACTTACTCATTGTTCCTCCTAAAAAATCATATTATCAATGAAGTTGTATTATATATTAATATAGGGTTTTAGTCAAAAACTATAGATTTTAAGCTTAAAAATAGAACTTAAAAAGATGGTGAAGCTGAAAGAGCAACCAATGTTTGATCAATATTAAACAATAGAATATTAACTTGTTTTATATAGCCTTATAACAACTAAAAGCATAGAGAGAGTCGCTATAAAGAATAGACCGTAGAGAAAACATTGACTAATATTGGAATGGGTATACTTTGCAATATCATAGAAGACGTATATCCCGTAAGTAAGAGCAATTCCTAAGCCGATAGCTTTCTTCTTAAACAATAGTATCGCCAATCCGATTAAAACAATAAAAACCTCTGCCGCTATTGATATTGCATGGATACCAAGCATCTCTTACCTCCTCTACTCTTAGTTTAGTTACAATAGAGCGTCAACCTAAAGACTCAGTCTGTTTTTGAAGTTCAATAATCCTAGTAGATATAAACCTGTCAAATCCTCTTCTTTCAATAAAGCCAAGTAGATACTTCTCTTCATTTACAACCGGAAGATAGTCCAGATTATACATATCGATAGTCTCTTTTATCTCTGTCATCTCCATCTCAGGATGGACGAGTATGACTTCGGTATCCATAAGATCATAGGCTAAAACAAGTGGACCTAAATCGGTGCTTGTCATACTGCTTTTAATATTATCTATTGTAATTATACCCTTTAATCTTCTCTCTTTATCTACTACCGGATAGTAGAGATTATTACTCTTGCTAAATACATCTAGAATATCCACCAGACTCATGCTCTCATATATAAGAGGAGGGTTTTTGTCCATGATATCATCAGCATGACTCTGAAGCATGATATCTTCCTCTGTTATATTTAATCCTACTTCACCTGCCCTCTTTAAAGCTAGCCTTGTAAGAGGAGGTCCGACTATCTGAGTTATAAATGTTGTTGTTGTTATTATTATAACAAGCGTATTGCCTATCTCACCGGGAAAATAGTTTGACGCAAGAATAGATAAGCCTATTGCAACTCCTGCCTGAGGAAATAATGCCAGAGGCAGATATCTTCTAACACTATCTGTTGCATGCGATATCTTTGCTCCTAATCTAGCACCTAAGGCCTTGCCTCCCATAGTCCCAAATAGATATATAGTTACAAGTATTATTATAGGCAGAGTCAGACACCTTAGATCCAGCCTTGCTCCAACCAAGACAAAGAAGAGCACGTATATAGGAGGAGTGAACCCTTCTACAAGCTTAAAGACCTCTCTACTCTTGCGGGGTGTAGAGTTAACCACTACGACTCCAAGTGTCATTGTTGCAAGAAGCATATCGACATTAGCAGCAAGGGCTAGACCGCTAACTAGAAGAACCATTCCTATTGCAAATGCCAGCACTCTCCCAGCTTCAGAGTAGTGGCGGATAATCTTATTAAGTATGAGCCCTGATGTTATGCCAAGCACTATAGCGCCGCCAATCTCATATAGGGGATAGATAAAAGAATAGAGAAGAGAGGAGCTCTCCTGACCTACTAATCTTCCTGCAACAGAAGAGGCTAAGACAAAGAGTATAAGCGCAAGGCCGTCATCTAAAGCAACTATTCCAAGCACTGTTGAACTTAACGGCCCTCTGGTTCGATACTCTTTTAAAACATTCGTAGTCGTAGCAGGATCAGTTGCTGATGCAATAGCCCCGACCAATATAGCTAATGCCCAGGCAAACTGAGCATTGCCGAATATAATTGTACAGGCAAAACCCATAAAGAGAGTGACGAGAATAAAAGGCGCTATACCCTCACAGAGCAGAATATACATAAGCTGCTTCCCGTACTTCTGAAAGATTTCACGCTTTAGCTCTCCTCCAACCATAAATCCTATTAACCCAAGCGCAAAGTAACTGAACGGCTGAAGAGACTGAATTACATCAATATCAACTAATTTAAGTCCAGTCCTACCTATAATAACTCCGATTATAATATAGCCTACAACTTTGGGGATCTTAAGACGCTCAAACAACTTTCCGCCGACTGTACCGCCAAACAGCGCTAGGCCTAAGAGCAAGAGCACATTAAGATGGGCAACTGATATTTTTGAAAATATATAGCCTAACTGTTCAAGCATAATAATACCTTATCAATTTAACATTAAGGAAATTTAGAAAATTATACTCCTAAAGATAAGCTATCTACAACTAAAATTTAACCATCTCTTTTAGATACTCCCCGGCCCGGTAAGAGCTTCGTACATAAGGGGCGCTCATAACATAGGAGAACCCTCTGCTAATAGCCTGCTCTTTGTACTCTCTAAATTTCTTAGGCTCAACATAGTCAGATATTGGATAATGTTTAAGCGTTGGCGCTAAGTACTGACCGATGCTTAAGAAATCACAAGCTATAGCTCTTAGATCATCGAAAGCTTTTAGGATCTCTTCTTCTTTTTCGCCCAACCCCAGCATTAGTCCAGACTTTGTAAATATATCTCTATCTTTTTTCTTTACTATATCAAGCACCTCTAAAGACCTTCTATAGTCTGCCTGAGGCCTCACCTCCTGATATAATCTATCAACAGTCTCAAGATTATGGGCTATAATATCAGGCTTTGAATCTATAACAATCTTTAAAGATTCTCTATTGAGATTGAAGTCCGGTATCAGCACCTCGACTGTTACATCTGGACTCCTCTCTTTTATATTTCTCACTGTATCAGTAAATACCTCTGCCCCGCCATCAGGCAAGTCATCTCTTGTAACGGATGTTATGACAACATGCTTAAGTCTAAGTTCACCAACGGCCTCTGCTATTCTGCAAGACTCATTATAATCAACACTCTCAGGCTCTAGGTGATCTATATTGCAGAAGCTGCAGTTCCTGCTGCAATGCTTACCTAAGATCATAAATGTTACCTCACTATCTGCAAAACACTCGCCTATATTAGGACAGGCTGCAGACTGACATACAGTATTTAGATCGAACTTTTTAAGCAGAGCCTGCATCTGCGTTGTCTTATTGAAGTTAATTTTCTTATTTAACCAAACTGGATGTCTCTTTAGCATAGTCTCTCCTCTTTAAATTCCAATCCTTGACTGAATACTTACTCTTATCTAAAAACTCAATATTTAACAATTCTTTATCTAATAAGCTAGACTCTTTGAAATCTACCTCAAAAGTATCTTTAAAAGATCTCACTAAAATGTCTTGAGCTTCTTTAAAACCTATCTCTCTATTTAATGCCTTACCTAAAGAGATAGCTCTCTCTTTACTATTCTCATTGCTCTCTTTTAAAAGTGCTAGCAATTCAGAGCTGCTATCATTCAAAGGTATTGAGCCATGCTGAAAGATGACTCCGCCTTTTCTTCTCTGTGCATTGCCCCCTATCTTAAGACCTTTA
>Ga0075120_10001247_pt1 | contig 20258 bp, 11 predicted proteins | sample AntAceMetag02UKL_FD_69792 | JGI IMG/M metagenome (GOLD analysis project Ga0075120, IMG submission 69792) | Saline lake microbial communities from Ace Lake, Antarctica - Antarctic Ace Lake Metagenome 02UKL | ecosystem: Environmental > Aquatic > Non-marine Saline and Alkaline > Saline | place... | reverse complement strand
CCCGATTTTGATGGTATTAATGACTACTTTATAATAAAAGGAAATGGCATAGACAAAAGAAATTTTAATATGATGATATATGACAGATGGGGTGAAGTAATTTTTGAGACTGATGATTTGCATATGGGATGGGACGGACGAGTTAAAGGAGGTAATATTGCAAAAATTGGAACTTATACATGGCTTGTAACATTTAAAAATCATAAAGGGATACAGCATCAGGAAGGAGGTTCTGTTACAGTGATAAAATAAGAAATCCTAATCAATTAGTAATATTTCAAGCACTGTGTTTGCATATTTACAATATCTGTTGTTTTAAGCTTAATATCATAAGTAATAACATTTATATCAGGGTTTATTCTTTCAATATTTTCTTTTAGCATCAATACTTTTTTCTTGCTAATATTTTTTCGATTTCTTTAAATGTCATTTTGTATATACACTTTTTTCATATATGGTAAAAAATCTTTTGTGCCTCCGTTGTCTTTAATGATATTCAGTACATTATTGTCATTATTTGCAAAAACAGAACCAAATACAAATTTAATGTTGTTATAATTAAACATATCCTTATTAAGAATATTTGAAGGACCTAAAAGAAACACATCACAATTATTATTAGTGTTGTTTACGATATTTAAAAATGTTTTATTAAAAATAGTAGTTCCCGATAATATTACTGCATCGGCTTTTTTAACATTCTCAATTTGCTCATTCATACAAGTAAGCATGGGATGAACTTCAACCTTGTCGAATATGGTTAAATTAATGTTTTCTTTCTCAAACTTATTTACTAATGAGCGAAAAAAGCCAATCATTATAATATTATTGTATTTTTTAAAATCTATTTCATCAAAAATATCAATTTCGCAGTTGTATTTGTTATTATAATTATTGATGGCATTAAAATATGCACATGCAGCTATTCTGTGATTAATATTGTTAAGATCTATTTTAGAAAAATCCTCTATTCTAAAATCAATTTTATTGTTAAGAGTAGAACAAACTCCAATGTTCCCATTTTTTAATAGAATTGCAAGATATTTTTCACCTATAATAAGTTTTTTAATATCGTTTGCTATGATATTATTTTTATTGTAAAAATATTGTAATGGTTCAATCATAATGAGTTTAGCAGAGTGTTAGCGCTTAATAGTTACAACACCATTGTAAGGTTTAATACCATTTTTTAGGTCTAATATATAAACATAACCGGCCATTGGCAATTCTTTGCCATCACAAGTTCCATCCCAACGATTATTATCATATTCAAATCCACTTCCGGTAAATATAAAAACAATATCTCCCCAGCGATTAAAAATTTCAATACTAATATCTGGATAATAGTTTAGGTTTGTTATTTGCCAATTGTCGTTATATCCATCACCATTTGGAGTAATAAGTGTTGGTATATCGAAAGGAATATCAATAGTGTAAATACCAATAATTTCACAATTATTAAAATCTTTTACAGTTACCTGATAAGTACCCGAAATTAATCCATTAATGTTTTCACTTGTTTCATTATTAGACCATAAATAATTATAAGGAAAAGTTCCGCCATTAGTAGTAATGTCAATATTTCCAAAGAAATTTGTTATGTAAATAGAATCTGCCAATGTTAATAATTCCGGTTGTGTAACAAAAATAGTGTCAGTAGAAGTACAGGCATTATAATCGGTAACAGTTAAAAAATAGTTATTACTTGTAATATTTGTTAAAACAGAATCTGTTTCACCATCATCCCATAAATAGCTATATGGTTCAATACCTCCCGATACGTAACTGTTAACTATTCCATCGCTAAAATCATAACATAATGGCATTGTGTAATCAAGATAAACAACTAACAAATCTGGTTCTTCAACATCAATTTTAGGTATTTGAACAATGCATCCGTTATCGTCGGTTACTGTAACGGCGTATGTTCCCATAGGTAACCCGGTAATATGAGAATTGGCAGAGCTATTAAACCAATAATAATTATAAGGTGTTGTTCCTCCGCTAACATCAAGAAAAATCATTCCCGTACTGTCGCCATAACAAAGTACATCTACAACAGAATCAACAACTAAAAGTTGGGTTGGCTCAGTTATATTAATACTGTCAACTGTAACACAATTGTTAGTATCAGTAATTGTAAGATAATATAAACTAGCTGTTACACCATTAATATAATCTAAGGTATCACCATTTGACCATAAGTATGTATATGGAGTAGTGCCTCCAGTTACGAATGAATTAGCATTACCATTACTAAAACCAAAGCAAGTTACATTATTCTGTGTAATTAATACTTCAAGTATAGAAGGCTCAGTTATTACAGCAGTATCAATATATGTACAAAAATTATTGTCAGTAATTGTGAGATAAAATGTGCCTGGATATAGATTTAAAATAGTATCGTTAGTGCTACTGTTTGACCACAAATATGTGTATGGCATTATTCCACCTGATGGAATTGAAATAGCAGTTCCGTTGCTATCATTAAAACAAGATATATTTTGAGTTAATAATGAATCAATTAATGCATTTGGTTGATCAATAAAAATACTGTCGTTTTTTGTACAGGCATTATCGTCAGTTAAAGTAATATAAAACCAACCATAAGGCATGTTTTGTGCATTTGCAAGAGTATCTCCATTTGACCAATTATAATAGTAAGGTATTGTTCCACCACTATCATATATCTGTGCTGTTCCGGTGCTGTCGCCAAAACACAAAACATCTGTTTGTGAAATAGAATCTATGAAAAGTTCGGTTGGTTCTGTAATTACGATGCTGTCAGTTAAGACACAAAGATTATTATCAGTAATTGTAAGATAAAATGTGCCTGGGTATAAATTTGAAATAGTATCGTTAGTGTTTCCATTTGACCACAAATATGTATATGGCATTATTCCACCAGATGGAATTGAAATAGCAGTTCCGTTGCTATCATTAAAACAAGATATATTTTGAGCTAATAATGAATCAATTAATAAATTTGGTTGATCAATAAAAACACTATCGTTTTTTGCACATGCATTATTATCAGTTAAAGTAACATAAAACCAGCCATAAGGTATATTTTGTGTATTTGCAAGAGTATCCCCGTTTGACCAGCTATAATAATAAGGTGCTGTTCCGCCACTATCATAAATCTGTGCTGTTCCAGTACTGTCGCCAAAACATAAAACATCAGTTTGTGAAATAGAATCTATAAAAAGTTCGGTTGGTTCTGTTACTTCTACACTATCAATTAAGACACAAAAATGATCGTCAACAACAGTTATATAATACATTCCTGCACTTGCGTTTGATAAAGTATCGCTTGTTCCCAAGTCTGACCATAAGTACCCATAAGGTGAAGTTCCTCCTGCAATATTTACAATTGCAGAACCATCACTTCCTCCAAAGCAATTAACATTAACAACATTAAACGTATCTGTTAATTGTAAAGGTTGAAGAACGTGAGCGGTATCAGATGTAGTACAACCATACATATCAGAAACAATAACATAATAATCGCCTGCAATTAAATTTCCTATAGTATCATTGTTTGAAGCAGTAGACCATAAAAAATTGTATGGTAAAGTACCTCCTGAAGGAGAAACATAAGCAGAACCATTATTGTCTCCAAAACATAAAGCATCTGTAACCGTTAAAGTATGATTGATATAACAGGGGCAAATATCATCAATAATTGAATTTGTAGGCAATTCTATTACTGCAATGGTGTTTTCTGTTGCTCCTGTTGCAGTAAGCAAAGCAGTTGCATTTTGAATAAAAACAGGTGAGTTTACAGTTGGCGTTATATCTATAGAATAGCAGTTATATGCAAAACCCAGTGAATCAGTTCGAACAAAGTAGTTATCATAGTTTCCTGAGCCAAAACTTCTTGTTTGACCTGTTAGCATAAATCCGTTGTCAGTAGTAATGCAACCTGCATAAAAAAAATCATTTTGTATTCCTCCAAACACTTTAGCCCAAGCTAAATTACCATTATTGTCAGTTTTAATCAGCATTGCATCATCAAGTCCATATCCTAAACTGTTTGCCTGACTTATAAGAATAAAACCATTATCATTAGTCTCGTGTACCTCCCAGCCAAAATCATTACCTGTATCTCCAAAAGTTTTAGTCCACAACAAATTTCCAACAGAGTTTAATTTAATTAAAAAAGCATCCCAAGAGCCTGCTCCTGCAGAATTTGTTGAACCTGCAATTATATATCCTCCATCAAAAGTTTCTTCCACAAAATATCCAAATTCAGAACCGGCCATTCCATAACTTGCTGACCATTGTTCACTTCCAAGCGAATCTGTTTTTACGGCAAATACATCGCTGCTTCCAACTCCATATGAAGCGGTTTGTCCTACCATAATAAACCCTCCATCAGAAGTAATATCTAATCCATATAAATATTCATTATCGGTTCCACCAAATACATTTGTCCATAATACATTACCGTTAATATCTGTTTTTATTAAATAAAATTGGGCTATATTTCCATAGCTAAATGTAATTCCTCCGATAATAAAACCTAGATCACTAGTTTGCCTCACTTTTATTCCCCTGTCATTCAATGTTCCTCCATATGTTTTTGACCATAGAATATTCCCATTAGCATCAATATTAATAAGAAGTACTTCACTTGAAGTACTTAGAAAATTAGATTGACCAACAACAATGTAACCCCCTCCTGCTAATTCATCAATATCATAACCATCATCAATTGATGTTTCTCCATATGTTTTTGTCCATAAAGTATCTCCATTTATGTCGGTTTTCATTACATAAAAATCAGTACCACCTGGTCCGAAACTCAAAGTATTTCCTGCAAAAATAAATCCTCCATCAGAAGTTTGTTTAACAGCCCTAAAAGTTTCATTGCTTGTGCCTCCAATAGCTTTTTGATAAAATTGTTGAGAGTGTAAAAAGTTGACGGTGAGTAAAATAAATAACAAAAGCGCGGTTTTTATTAAATTCATATTATTTTGTTTTTGTTTATTTTATTTTTATTTACCACATGTAACATCCAATTATAATCATTATTTTGTGTTATTAAGGGCTTTAATAATGAATGTTTCATATTACTATTGTCTAATACGAATAGCAAATATATGTAATAATATCAAAATAATAAAGTCTTTAATGATAATTGAAAGTGATATATATCACTTTCAGCAAATTAAATTATATAATGTTATTGTGTAATTTGTCGGTTATCTGATTTTGGCATCAAATTCTTTTTCAAAAATTCTGATTAAATTATTCATTACTTTATCAATTTGTTTGTCGGTTAAAGTTTTGTTTTCATCTTGTAAAATAAAACTAATAGCGTAAGATTTTTTATTTTCATCAATTTTATCTCCCTGATAATAATCAAACAAACTTATATCTTTAATTAATCGCTTTTCAGTTTTATATGCTAATGCTTTAATTTGTTCAAATTCAATATTTTTTTCAAGTAATAATGCAAGATCACGTTTTACTTCGGGATATTTAGATAAAGTAGTATATTTTAGTTTAATATTTCCAATAATGTTTAAAAGTTTTGTCCAAAAAATATCGGCATAAAAAACATTCTGAGATATATCAAAATCATTTTTAATATTTTTATTTACAATACCAAAAATTGCAATTTCTTTTTCATTATATGAATATTTCAAAGCTTCATTAAAAATGTCGTTACTAACATGTTTTATTTTAATTTTATCTATATCAATTCTTAATCTTTGTAAAACATTTTCAACATAAGTTTTTAATAAAAAGAAGTTTGTATCTTTATCTGCAATATTCCAGTTTGATTTATTTTGTTTCCCTGTAATAAATAATGCAAGATGCTCTTCTTCAGAATATTTATCTAATTTTTCATTCGATTTAACATCAGGGTTGTAATAATAGCAATTACCAAATTCATAAAATTTAAGATTAGAATTTTTTCTGTTAATATTATAAGATATTGCTTCCAGTCCACCAAATATCAATGTTTGACGTAATGAATTAAGATCCTTACTTAAAGGATTATAAATATCAACAGAATTTTCGAATTTACATGTTTCTGTTTTTTTGTAATATTCTTTTTTTGTTAAAGAGTTAGACATTATTTCATTAAAGCCTGAGTAAGATAGCATGTCTGAAATAATATTTGTTAATTGTTCTTTGTCAGGTTTTTGAAAATATTGAATTGTAGAGTTAACTTTTGATGTAGTTTCAATATTGTTATATCCATATATTCTCAAAATTTCTTCAATAATATCAGCTTCTCTTGTTACATCAACTCTGTAAGTTGGTATTTCAAGGAGTAAACCACTATCTTTTTCAGCAACAATATTAATTTCCAGTGATTTTAATATATTTTTAATCCTATCTTTTTCTATTTTATAGCCAATTAATCTGTTAAGATTTTGGAATAAGAGTTCAACCATTTTATTTTTAACAGGGTTTGGGTAGATATCAACTATTTCGGATGATATTTTTCCTCCTGCAATTTCTTTTATTAAAAGTGCGGCTCGTTTTAATGTATAAACAGTAATATTTGGATCTGCTCCTCTCTCAAATCTAAAGGAAGAATCAGTATTTAAACCGTGTCTGCGAGCAGTTTTTCGAACCCATACAGGATTGAAATAAGCACTTTCAATGAAAATGTTTTTTGTTTCAGAGGAAACACCTGATTTTTGTCCGCCAAATACTCCGGCTATACACATTCCTTCATTTTTATTACAAATCATAAGGTCATTGTTTGATAATTCCCTTTCAATTTCATCTAGTGTAATAAACTTTGATTTATTTTTTAAAGTTTTAACAATAACTTCTTTTCCTGCAATTTTATCTGCATCAAAAGCATGCAAAGGTTGTCCTGTTTCGTGAAGTATATAATTACTTATATCAACAATATTATTTATTGGTTTTAAACCAATAGCTTTAAGTCTGTTTTTTAACCAGCTTGGAGATTCTTTTACTTCAATCCCTGAAATTGTAATACCGGAATATCTTGGACAAGCATCTTCATTATTTACTAATACATAAATTGGATAATTGTTGTTGTCTGTTTCAAAAGAAGATACATCTGGTTTTATTAATTCAATGTTTTGTTCTTGTCTTAAATAAGCAGCAAGATCTCTGGCTACTCCATAATGCGAAGCGCTGTCAATACGGTTAGGGGTAAGGTCAATATCAAAAACAGTATCGGTTTCGATTTTAAAATATTCACCAGCAGGTGTACCTATTTTGGCATTTTTATCTAAAACCATAATACCTTCATGTGAACTGCCAAGTCCTATTTCGTCTTCGGCACAAATCATTCCTACAGATTCTACACCTCTTATTTTAGTTTTTTTAATTTTAAAACTGTCACTTTCTCCGTATAAAGTTGTACCCACAGTAGCAACAACAACTTTCTGACCTGTTTCAACATTTGGTGCACCACAAACAATATTCAATAATTCGCCAGTTCCTATATCAACAGTTGTAACAGTAAGTTTGTCGGCATCGGGGTGTTTTATTTTTGTTATAACTTTACCTATAACCAAGCCTTTAAGTCCACCTTCTACAGATTGAAATTGCTCAACACCGGAAACTTCGAGGCCAATGTCAGTAAGAATATCTGCAATTTTATCTGCTTCAAGGTCAATGTTTATATATTGTTTTAGCCAGTTATATGAAATTTTCATAAAATTATTGTTTCAAAATTTTGTTCAACAAAAGTAAAGTTTTTTTTATAAACGACAGCTATTTTTATAACTAAAGGATAGTTTCAATTCCTTTGCCGCTTTGAATTATTATATCTATTATTGCATGATAATAAATGAAAAAACCAGTTATTGATTAATAGTTTAATTTCAGGTGTTTAGTTTTAAAATATGGCATTAAAAAAAGATAAAAAACTTTTAATTCTTGTTTCTAACGATGATGGAGTTTTTGCAAAGGGTTTACAGTCATTGATAGATGTTGTTAAACCTTTTGGGCAAGTTGTTGTTGTTGCTCCCGAAAAGGGAGAGTCGGGAATGTCGCACGCAATTAGCATAAATGTTCCTTTAAGAGTTAAAAAAATTAAAGAAGAAAAAGATTTAACAATTTATAGTACAACCGGCACACCTGTTGATTGTGTTAAACTGGCTATTAATCAGTTATTAGACAGAGAGCCTGACATTATTGTTTCAGGTATAAATCATGGTTCAAATGCTTCAATAAGTGTAATATATTCGGGAACTATGGGCGCCGCTATTGAAGCGTGTTTAAATAATATCCCTTCTATTGGCTTTTCTTTACTAAATCACAATTCTGATGCTGATTTTGAAATGTCGAAAGTATATGTTGAAAAAATTTTCAAGAATGTAATAGAAAATGGTTTGCCTAAGGGAACCTGCTTAAATGTTAATTTACCTGACATTCCTCTAAACCAAGTTAAGGGTGTTAAAGTGTGTAGAATGACAAAAGGCGTTTGGAAAGAAGAGTACGATAAACGAACAGACCCTCATGAAAAAGATTATTACTGGCTTACAGGAAATTTCAACAATTTTGAACCAGATGAAAAAGATACAGATGAGTGGGCATTAAACAATAATTATGTTGCAATTGTGCCAATTCACACAGATCTTACAAATTATAAAGTATTAGAACAACTGAAAAAAAATAAGTATGAAATTTAGTTTAAACAAATTATGGATTGGAATATTAATTGGTATTTTAGCTCCTGTAATCTCATTACTGATGGTTTACAACTCAAAATATGAAACTTTGAGTTTTATGGAGTTTATTGATTATATTAAAAGAATAGGAGTATATACTAAATTGTTAAGTATATGTGTTATTCCAAATATATTTTTCTTTTTTGTTCTTATTTGGCGTAAATATCTAGCTGCAGCAAAAGGAGTTTTAGTATCAACAATAGTTTATGCAGTTTTAGTAATATTGTTGATGTACGTATTTTAATTAAAAATCAATTCAACACTGAAGATATATAAATGAAGTATTATATAATATCCGGAGAGGCTTCAGGTGATTTGCATGGTTCTAATTTAATTAAAGAACTTAAGAAAATTGATACTTCTGCCGATTTTAGATGCTGGGGAGGCGATTTGATGATACAGCAGGGAGTAAAATTGGTAAAGCACATTAGAGAGCTTGCTTTTATGGGCTTTGTTGAAGTATTGATGAATATTCGTACTATTAAAAAGAATTTCAAGTTTTGTTATAAAGATATTAACGAGTATCAACCCGATGTTTTAATACTTATTGATTACCCCGGCTTTAATCTTCGTGTTGCTGAATATGCAAAATCAAAAGGCATAAAGGTATTTTATTATATTTCCCCACAGGTATGGGCATGGAAACAATCGCGTGTGCACAAAATAAGGAAATTTGTTGACCGTATGTTTGTTATCCTGCCTTTTGAAAAAGATTTTTATACCAAATTCGATTATGATGTTGATTTTGTAGGACACCCATTGCTTGATGCTATTGAAGATAATTTACAAACAAAAATATCTTACAGCGATTTTATTGCTGACAATAAACTTGAAAACAAGCCAATTATTACTTTATTGCCGGGTAGCAGAAAACAAGAGATAAAACGCAAGTTGCCAATAATGCTTAGTATTGTTAGGCATTATAAAGATTATCAATTTATTGTTGCAGGTGCTCCATCTATCGATATTGAATATTACAGATCAATTATTACCGGCAATAACATTAAAATAATTACAGGAAAAACTTACGAATTATTACAGCAATCAACAGCAGCATTGGTTACTTCAGGTACTGCTACCCTTGAAACAGCGCTATTTGAAATACCCGAAATAGTTTGCTATCGTTCTGGTAGCTTATCTTTTCATATTGCAAAAAAGCTTGTAAAGGTTAAATATATATCGCTGGTTAATTTAATTATGGATAAGTTGGTGGTAACAGAACTAATTCAGAAAGACCTAAATACAAATAAATTAAAACAGGAATTAGATAAAATACTTAATAACAAAAAGCATTTGGAAGCATTAAATGCTGACTATAAAGAATTAAAAAACAAGTTAGGTGGGAGTGGGGCTTCGCTGAGAACAGCAGAATTAATGATTAAATATCTTCAAAACTGATAAATGAGAATATATTTTAAGATCACAGTCCTGTTAATAATAATAGGTTTCTCTACACAAGTCTTCTCTCAGAGGCTAAATATCAGTGTATATAATAAATACAATATCCGTTCTATAATAGTTTCTCCTGTTGCCGGCAAATATGAGCTAAGAAGTGGTGCAAAACTTGTTTTAAAAATGAAAAGGCATCATGTAGTAATGCTAGATATTATTAACGATTCCATATATGTTAGAACACTTACCGGCAGTTTGGGTTCATTTGCTAATCTACAATTTATTGGTGTTGGCAAAAGCAATTATTTCAGGATAAAACCAATTGACCCCGATTATAAATCTCGCGATTATGACGATGACTTAAATATCTATATTAAAGATAATAAGTTTCTTATTGTCAATAATGTGGATATTGAAAATTATATTGCAGGAGTTGTGCAAAGCGAAGGAGGAACAAAATCTCCTATAGAATATTATAAATCGCAGGCAATTATATGCAGAACTTATGCTCTTGAAAATTTGTTCAGGCATATTAATGAAGGCTTTCATCTTTGCGATGGTGTTCATTGTCAGGCATATTACAGCAAATGTTTGCTTAGCGATGATATCCTTCAGGCAACATACGATACTAAAGGGCTAATTATTGTTGACACCACATTATCGCTTATTACCGCTACATTTCATTCTAATTGCGGAGGGCAAACCACAGGTTCTGAAAATGTCTGGCTACAGCCTCGTTCATATCTTAAATCTGTTGATGATAAGTTTTGTACATCTGGTCGTAGTGCAAAATGGACTAAAACAATTACAGTAAGCCAATGGGAAAAATACTTAAAGAAAAAGAGAATAAGTACCGATAGTGGTATTTTTAATTTAAACAATTATTCGTTTTCTCAGGCTAATAGAAAAAAGTATTACAAATACAATGGAGGCAGAATACCTTTAAAAACCATTAGAAACGACTGGAAATTACGTTCCACATTTTTTGAAATCAAACAAGAAGGTAACACATTAGTGTTTATTGGCAAAGGTTATGGACATGGAGTTGGTTTGTGCCAGGAAGGAGCTATGGAAATGGCAAAACAAGGCTATACATATCAGCAAATTATACAGTTTTATTACAAAAATATATTTGTTGTAAGCTTAAAAGCTTTAGAGTTTTTTAAGCAAGATGAGTAGACGGAAAATAAAATCAAAAGTCAAAAATCAAAAGTCAAAAGACAAAAGACAAAAGACAAAAGACAAAAGGCAAAATAAAATCAAAAGTCAAAAATATAAAATATAAAATATAAAATCATAAAATGAAACCCTTTATCATACTCAGCCTTAGTCTTTTTCTATCAAGCATTATTTATTCTCAAAATATTGCACTTAAGGATACAATAGTGGAGCAGGGATATTACGAACCCGACAGGGATGCAAAAGAAGCAGTTGCAAAAATTATGATGTACACAGGCTTGGAGCCTAATTTTACTATTATTTCTTCAGAAGTTAGCACTGTAATTGCATACATTAAAGGCACAAAAAGGTATATTGAATATAACCCCGAGTTTATTAAAAAAGTTAGGAACCGGGCAAACACCGACTGGGCTTCGGTTAGTGTGCTTGCACACGATATTGGGCATCATCTTTTGGGGCATACCTTAGATTACGGCAACACAAGTCCGGGCGATGAACTTGCAGCAGATAAATTTAGTGGTTTTATTCTTTTTAAAATGGGAGCTACAATTGACCAAACTGTTGCGGCAATGAAATCTGTTGGGCACGAACTCGATACACTTTATCATCCTCCAAAATCTGCAAGAATAGAAGCAATTAAAAGCGGGTGGGAGCAAGCCAAAAGGCTTAATAACAAAAACGCATATATCAATAATAATAAACAAGATTTAAACTTAAAGTATAAATGCTTTTTTAGAGGAGACAAAAATGTTTATTTTGTTGATAGCAACAATAAAATAATATGGTTCGATAATTACGGCAAACCAATTGTTATTGCTTATAAAAAACCCTCCGATATGCCCGATTATGAATGGATATATAATTACGGCAACATTAATTATTATGTAGACGCTAAGGGCAATATCTGGAACCTTACCCTTTATGGCTCTGTTTTTAAGATTGGCAGAGTAGAGGAGATTGGTATTAAATAAATATTTACACGGTTTTTAATACATTTCCGGTAATTATTAATCTACACTCAACTTTTTGTAATCAACAGCCAAACATATGCCATCGGCGGTCAAACATTTGCAATCGGCGGTCAAACATTTGCAATCGGTAGTCAAGCTTTTGCCATCGGCGGTCAAACATTTGCAATCGGTAGTCAAGCTTTTGCCATCGACAGTCAAGCTTTTGTAATTGGCAGCCACGCAAACGCCATTGGCAGCCACGCAAACGCCATTGGCAGTCACGCAAACGCCATTGGCAGTCACGCAAACGCCATTGGCAGTCACGCAAACGCCATCGGCAGTCACGCAAACGTCATTGGCAGTCACGCAAATGCCATCGGCAGTCACGCAAACGCCATTGGCAGTCACGCAAACGCCATCGGCAGTCACGCAAACGCCATTGGCAGTCACGCAAACGTCATTGGCAGTCACGCAAACGCCATTGGCAGTCACGCAAACGTCATCGGCAGTCACGCAAATGCCCTTATTTCGTTTTTTTGCCCTATTTTTTGCGAAAAATGCAAAAAACCCAGCAAAATTAGCCCTTTTGTCAGGTTGAGCCCCTTTGTCAGGTCGAGTTCACTACTATAAGGAGTGAGTATCGAGAACAGATATGATATAAAGACAAAAGACAAAAGCCAAAAATCAAAACATTGCCGCAAAAGCGGTAATCCAGAAGACCAGCAAACACTGGATACCCGTTTTCACGGGTATGTAAATAAATTGTATAGAGAACTAATATTACCAAACACTCCAAGTAACAAAATAAAAAAACCCTACCGAAGCAGGGTTAAAGGTTTTCACCTACGGCATATAGCCTTATTGTGATAAGATTAAAAATGGAATATTATAATCTTATTACAAAGATAATTAAAATTTTTCTATTTGCAAATTTATTATTATATTGTGCAGATAATTAAACTTATAAAAATGGCTAAAATATTAGGATTAGACCTAGGTACAAACAGTATTGGTTGGGCTGTAGTGGATGATGAAAAAGAAGAAATATTAGGTATAGGAAGTAGAATATTTCCAGAAGGTGTTAAAGCAGATACTATTGGAAAAGGTGATAAAGAAGAATCAAAGAATGCATCTCGTAGAAATAGCAGGCAACAAAGAAGACAATTTTATAGAAAACGACTTAGAAAGATAAAATTATTAAGAACATTAATTGGCTTAAATATGTGTCCATTATCTAATGATGAATTAGATGTTTGGGCTAAATGGGATAAGACCAAAGGAAAGGCAGGTAGAAAAGCTCCTAATTCAAAAGTTTATGAAGATTGGCATAGAATGAATCCTTATCTGCTAAGAGAAAAAGGATTGCAGAATGATTTAACCTTGTTTGAAATGGGACGTGTTTTGTATCATTTAATCCAGCGTAGAGGATTTTTGAGCAATAGAAAAGGAAAAGATGATGGGAAAATATACAAAGGGAAAGAAGGAATGACAGGTATTTCTGAAACTCAAAATCAAATTGCTGGTAAAACACTTGGGAGTTTCTTAAATTCGATTTATCCTAAAGAAGGAGAACCATTCAAATTAATTACTGATGAAAATGGAAATGAATTAAGAGTTAGAGCAAGATATACTTTGCGAGATATGTATGTTGATGAATTTTATCAAATTTGGAATAGACAGGAAAAAGGGTTAGGTCTAAATGCTTTAACTGCTTCAAAAACAAAAATGCGTATTCTGAATGGAAATTTAAAAAATAAAAGAAATCATAATAAAATAGAAAAACTAATAAATAAGTTTGGAGATGAAAATGTTAAGATAGAGGAGATTAAAACTGAAGAAAAGGGAAAACAATTTAAAGTTACAACTACTGAGAAAGTACTTTTAAAACTATATTTGGGTGGACAAATTGATAAAGATGACGAAGGCAATTTAAAATACAAAAGTAATGAAAGTGTGTTGTTTTGGCAAAGACCTTTACGTTCCCAAAAAGGTTTGTTAGCAAAATGCAGGTTCGAACCCGATGTGAAAAATAAAGAAGGTAAATTTTTACAAAAAGGAAAAACGCCTTGTCATTTATCACATCCTATTTATGAAGAATTTAGAGCATATCAATTTATCAATAATATTGAATATGGAAGAAAGCAAAAATTGGAAGAAAATCAAAGGCTTCAAGTATTAGAATTAATTAATTCTAAAGACAGCAATTTCAATTTTTCAGATATTCCTAAAAAGTTAAAAATGGAGTATGAAAAATGGAATTATGATAAAAATTCAAAAGTTCCAGGAAATCATACAACAAAACATTTAGCTCCTTTATTTTCAGAAGAAATTTGGGAAACAAAAAAGGAAGAAATATGGCATTGTTTTCATTTCTTTGAAGATAATGACAAGTTAATAGAAAAATTGAGAAAAGGTTTTTTATTAAAAGAAAATGATACTGAAAAAATAGAAAAAGTCAATTTAAAAGAAGGTTATTCTAATGTTTCTTTAAAAGCAATCAGAAATATTCTGCCTTATTTGCAAAAAGGACTACAAATGAGTGATGCAACCATTTTAGGTGGGGTTAGAAATGCTTTTGGAGAAAGGTGGGATTATTTTAAAGAATTTCATAATCAAATAGAAAATGATGTAATTAAGATATTAAAAGACAAAACAAATAAAGAAGGTGAAGCTATAGAGAAAATTAAAAACTATTTAGCTAGCTCAAATAATAATTTGGGATTTTCAAAGAATGATAAGAATTTTATAAAACTTTATCATCATAGTCAGGAAATTGAAGAAAAAACACTCAAAGAAAAATTAGATACAGTTGAAAATTTAAGAAATCCTATTGTTCAGCAAGGAGTAAATGAAACAAGAAGATTGGTAAATCAACTTATTAAAGACTATGGCAAATTTGATAGAATTCAAGTTGAGTTGGGGCGTGATATTAAAAATAGCAAAAAAGGTCGACAAGAACAAACTAAACGAATTTATGATAATACTGCAAAAAATGATGCAGCACGTAAGTTGTTAACTGAATATGGATTGAAACATAACAGGGATAATATTCAAAAGGTTTTGCTTTATAAAGAAATGCAGGATAAAGGTGTTGTAACTGTTTGTCCATATACCAACAAATCAATAAACATTAATGATGTTCTGGGCAGAGAAAATAAAATTCAGATAGAACATATTATTCCCAAAAGTGTTTCTTTAGACGATAGTTTTGCAAACAAAACCCTTTGCGATTCAAAGTTTAATGCTTTGAAAGGCAACCTAACTCCATATCAATTTTATTTGAAAAATAACGACTCGAATTTGTGGGGAGGAGTAAATTCATGGGAAAATATTGAACAAAGAGTTTATAGAATATTGCCATATCACAAAGCCAAACGATTTACTTCAAAAATAAAAGCACAAGATGAAGAAGTAAAAAGCAGTTTTATTGAAAGACAATTAAACGATATGCGATATATCAGTAAAAAAACGAAAGAAATAATGTCGCAAGTTTGTGAAGATGTAAGAGTTTTACCTGGTGGGCTAACATCAGAATTAAGGCATTTGTGGGGTTTAAATAATATTCTTCAGCCAATTATGGCAGTAGATATTAAGAATTTAGATATTGAAGAAGGTAAAGTAATACCACATTATATTGTAATAGATGAAAGCAATTCACCTATTTCAACAATTCCAATATACAATAAAAAGCCAAAATTAGAACCAAATGAAACAACAATAGCAGGCAAAGTAGAAAAAGGTATTTTTAGAACAATAGAAGAATATGTAAAACTAACTATAGAAACACCCGATTTACCTAATGGAGAATATTGGTTAAAACTAAAATTATCAAGCCCCAAAGAAATTGTCAGGATTTTTAAAGAAAAAACAGATTCTACAGAGAATGAAATTGTATTAAGAGGGAAAATTGAAAAAGAGAAATTTAAAAATGATGGAATAGGACTTGTTAATGCAAAAGGATTTGAAAATGGTACATATTGGGCAAAATTTACGATATCTAACAAAAAGTTTGAGTTAGCTCAAAAAGATAAACAAGTTAAAAAAACTGGAAAACAAGTATTGTTGTTTGGTGAAATAAAAGATGGTTTTTTTAAATCATTTATTTATGAATGCGAAACAAATGAAATAGATGGCAAATATTGGATTTTACTTGATATTGATGTAGAAAACACCTTGTTTGAAAAAGCAATAAATGAAAGACCACTTATATCAGATACCAAAATTATTATTGAAGGTAGTGTAAATGATGAAGGAATATTTGTTTCGGAAATTGATGCAGAACATCAATTTAAAACAAACGAAAACCAAGGAAAATATTGGGTGGTTTTTGATATTGTAAATGAGCTTACTGAGTTTAGTGCAATAGAAAACCAAAGACCAGCTTTAGAAGAAAAACAAACTTTGGTTGAAGGTAATATCTGGGTAGATAAATACACAGGAGAGATAAAATTTGACCCGAAGAAAAATCGTGATGATCACAGGCATCATGCTATTGATGCTCTGGCAATAGCTTTATCAAAGCAAAGCTACTTCCAGCAATTAAGCGTTTATAATGCACAACGTGATGCTAAAAAGAAAGGTTTATCTTTTGATAAAGAACAGTTGAATTTTCCAGAACCTTGGCAAAGTTTTCATGCTGATGCTAAAAAAGAGGCAGAAAAACTTCTTATTTCTCACAAACAAAACAGAAAAGTACTAACTGAAGTAAGAAAGAAGATTACAAAAAATGGTAAAACTTATACCAGTGTTGGGAATGCTGTTAGAGGACAATTGCATAAAGAAAATGTGTATGGAAAAAGACAAGCACCTTATGAAACTACAGAAGGTTATCATATACGAAAAAAAGTAGCTGATTTAAAAGACAACCAATTAGAAAAAATTGTCGATTTAGAGATTAAAAAAATTATTATAGATGCTCGTAAAGAAGAAGCAATAATAAAAAAACAAATTGAAGCATTAGAAAAACAAAAAAAGAAAGTAAGAACAGATGAAGAAGAAAATAATATAAATAATCAGATTAATGAATTAAGAAATAACATACAATTGCTTTATACTTTAAAAAATAACAAAGGAGGTGAAAGAGTTCCAATTAAGAAAGTTAGAATCAGAGAAGAAATGTCTAATGCACAAGCCTTAAAAGAAAAATTACATTGGGTAAACCCTCGAAACAATCATCATGTAATAATTTACAAGAATGAAAAAGGAGAATTAAAGGAATCAGTAGTTAGTTTTTGGGAAGTGGTGGAAAGACAAAAACAAGGTGAGGATACTTATCAATTACCGAAAGAAGATGGGCGTGAAATAGTAACTACTTTGCAGGAAAATGATATGTTTGTTTTAGATATGACCGATGATGAATTTGAAGATAATAAAAGCAATCTATCATATTTAACAAAATACTTATATCGTGTTCAAAAACTTTCTAAAAAACAGAAAAGTTTTGAATTCTTTTTTAGATATCATTTAGCCTCTACTCTAAATAATCAAATAGAGGGTGTTTCTGTTCAGAGTTTTAAAAAGTGGGTCGAGTTAAATCCAATAAAAGTAAAAATTTCTTCAACAGGAGTTATTACTAAAATATAGTTTAATAAAAAGTTCTTTGACGTATTGAAATATTAACTGCAATTAGTGCTTTTTTATTATTTTTATCCCTGAAAGGGATTGATAATAAAGCATAGGGCAACGCCCTGTGTTTTAATATTCTTGCCCTTTCAGGGCTTGTGCTTTGCTTTTTTTTATTTTTGATATAAATATCCCTGAAAGGGTTTGATAAGAAAATGGAATAAGATATATTGCGATACGCAACTGCATTGAAACCTTTTAAGTTGTGGTTTGATAAGAAAATGGAATAAGATATATTATTTGGTTGTTCTAAAACTTTCAGGATGGTGTTGTGGTTTGATAAGAAAATGGAATAAGATATATTCTAAAAATATATGGACATTATTTTGCAACGTTGTGGTTTGATAAGAAAATGGAATAAGATATATTGTGCGGCTTTAACTTTTACAGCAACACACAGTTGTGGTTTGATAAGAAAATGGAATAAGATATATTTGCAGATTTTAACATTACGCCGGAAATTGCGTTGTGGTTTGATAAGAAAATGGAATAAGATATATTTTAAATTGTAAGCGTATGTTATTGATGTTGTTGTGGTTTGATAAGAAAATGGAATAAGATATATTTTGTTTGGTTAATAGATAACTAGAATTTTTGTTGTGGTTTGATAAGAAAATGGAATAAGATATATTTGTACCATTAAAATTAAAACCATAATTTCCGTTGTGGTTTGATAAGAAAATGGAATAAGATATATTCAATTTCCACTACTTCAGCAAGTTTTATCTGTTGTGGTTTGATAAGAAAATGGAATAAGATATATTATAACGGCTGCAATTATCGAGGCGGCTGTCGTTGTGGTTTGATAAGAAAATGGAATAAGATATATTCGAATATCAAAACGGAAAATTTTATTGCAGTTGTGGTTTGATAAGAAAATGGAATAAGATATATTTTTGTTCAAAAAGGTTGGGGTTTATCATTAGTTGTGGTTTGATAAGAAAATGGAATAAGATATATTTGGTTTTAAAATAGGTAGGCTTACGGTTTTGTTGTGGTTTGATAAGAAAATGGAATAAGATATATTAGTATCAATACTGTATTATTGTATTATCTTGTTGTGGTTTGATAAGAAAATGGAATAAGATATATTCTCAAGAAATCATTATCAACAAAGAATGTGTTGTGGTTTGATAAGAAAATGGAATAAGATATATTTGTTTTTTAGATACAAAACCTAATCTATGGTTGTGGTTTGATAAGAAAATGGAATAAGATATATTTACTAATCGTGTACTTAGTTCTTAACTTATGTTGTGGTTTGATAAGAAAATGGAATAAGATATATTACCTCACAAGTAAATAATGTTTGGAGTGTTGTTGTGGTTTGATAAGAAAATGGAATAAGATATATTCTTATCGGCATTTATCATGTTTACAATATTGTTGTGGTTTGATAAGAAAATGGAATAAGATATATTTTTGGTATGTTTATGACTGATGCACGTGGGTTGTGGTTTGATAAGAAAATGGAATAAGATATATTCAATTACAATTATTTCAGCAAGTTTCCTTTGTTGTGGTTTGATAAGAAAATGGAATAAGATATATTTATTTTCAGTATTGCCAAGTACCCGGATATGTTGTGGTTTGATAAGAAAATGGAATAAGATATATTATAACGGCTGCAATTATCGAGGCGGCTGTTGTTGTGGTTTGATAAGAAAATGGAATAAGATATATTAGAGGGCGGACAATTACACTCACAAGGCGGGTTGTGGTTTGATAAGAAAATGGAATAAGATATATTTGAATCCATATATGTTATTGTTGCCCCTGCGTTGTGGTTTGATAAGAAAATGGAATAAGATATATTTTATTGCCTCGTTCAAATAATGTAATGTTGTTGTGGTTTGATAAGAAAATGGAATAAGATATATTTGAAAATAATTATAGTGTAGTTAAAAATTTGTTGTGGTTTGATAAGAAAATGGAATAAGATATATTTTCCTGCATCAAATGTAACCCCATCGCTTAGTTGTGGTTTGATAAGAAAATGGAATAAGATATATTAGAGAATGGGAGCAAGATAGAGACTCCGGTGTTGTGGTTTGATAAGAAAATGGAATAAGATATATTAGAAAAAGATGAAACAATCAAAGAAGCCCTGTTGTGGTTTGATAAGAAAATGGAATAAGATATATTAGTTGGTTTGTAATCTTCTAATATACATTTAAAAACAAAGAAATATATCTTATAAAAATGGCGGTAGTTGAGCATTTGTTTATGTTCTTCTGCCGTTTTTTTGTTTTAAAACAATTCTAACTGTTGCGGTGCAGGTTCAAGCGGGTTGGTATATCTGCCCCAAAAGTTAATAATTTTTCCGTATTGCTTGTCGGTAACACGCAATATACTTATTTGCCCAAGTTCAGGTATGTTCTGTTCTATTCGTTTTTGGTGTACATCGGCACTTTCGCTGCTTGCACAATGGCGTATATAA
>Ga0075120_10001238_pt1 | contig 20359 bp, 16 predicted proteins | sample AntAceMetag02UKL_FD_69792 | JGI IMG/M metagenome (GOLD analysis project Ga0075120, IMG submission 69792) | Saline lake microbial communities from Ace Lake, Antarctica - Antarctic Ace Lake Metagenome 02UKL | ecosystem: Environmental > Aquatic > Non-marine Saline and Alkaline > Saline | place... | reverse complement strand
TCAACTAATATATTTTCCTGCTGCTAATATTTTTCTAAAGTATAAAACCAGACACTCTATTTAAATTGAATCCCAAATAGAAAGAAATCTGCAAATATCTATTAAAGATATACAAAGTTGATTTTTATAATGATCTAAAATATGAAAATTCGATTTTGAATTTCAGATGGGTCATTAGCATGAAGTTACTTCATTTTGAATCCAACAAGTATTGAAAGATGTGAATCACTTACATCCATTGTAAAACCATCTTGTTCAATACTTCCTTTCAACATTTGGTAGGATAATTCAAGAAAAAAGTTATTTGTCATAACAATTCCACCACCAATTCCTAAAAATAAACCTCCTGAAAGATCAGCTTCAGAGAAATAATCATCATTGCCATAAAATATATCGTAGCCAGCTCTCAGTTTTCCAAAAAAAACAGTACCTTCACCAGCTGTAGATACCTGTCCCAATACGTAAAGTGGGATAAAACCAAAAGCTTGATCACCTTCATCGTCATCAGCATCCGGGTTACGAGGCAATAAATAGGCTGCCCCAATCCCACCGTCAAAATTCATCCCAGGGGATTTAGATAGAGGCTTAAGATATTCACCAAATACTTGAAATCCCATTGCTGTATCATAATCAAAGCTATAGCCAGTTCCACTTAATTCATGGGTACCAGGTAGATCCAATCCAACGCCAAAATTCATCTCTGACATTAGAAAACTAAAAGAAATTAACAATAAACAAGTAATAACAATTCTTCTTTTCATTTTTCCTCCTAAGATATTTTTTTATTCATCTACTAATGTCACAATTATTGCTTTTTATTAATTGAGTGTCAACTAATATATTTTCCTGCTGCTAATATTTTTCTAAAGTATAAAACCAGACACTCTATTTAAATTGAATCCCAAATAGAAAAGATAATAAACACCTGACCATCTCAATAGCTCCCAAAAAACTTAACTTGATCATCCCCAAATAGAAAGAAATCTGCAGATAAAATATTTGCTCCTCCGGGATACCCTGAAGGTGCAAATATCTATTAGAGATATACAAAGTTGATTTTTATAATGACCTAAAACATGAAAAATCAATTATGATTTTTCAGATAAGTCATTAGCATGAATTTACTTCATTTTTAATCCAATAAGTATCGAAAGATGTGAATCACTTACATCCTCTGTAAAACCTTCTTCATCCTCTGTAGAACCTTCTTCCATACTTCCTTTCAACATCTGGTAGGATAATTCAAGAAATAAGTTATTTGTCATGATAATTCCACCACCGATTCCTAAAAAGAAACCTCCCGAAAAGTCACGTTCAGGGAAATAATCAGCATTGCCATAAAATATATCGTAGCCGGCTCTCAGTTTTCCAAAAAAAACAGTACCTTCACCGATTGTAGATACCTGTCCTAATACGTAAAGTGGGATAAAACCGAAAGCTTGATCACCTTCATCGTTATGATCCGGGTTTCGAAGAAATAAATAGGCTACCCCAATCCCACCATCTAAATTCATCCCAGGGGATTTAGAAAGAGGCTTAAGATATTCACCAAATACTTGAAATCCTATTGCTGTATCAAAATCTGTGCTATAGTCGGTTCCACTTAATTCATGAGTACCGGGCAAATCCAATCCAACACCAAAATTCATCTCTGACATTAGAAAACTAATCGAGATCAAAAATAAACAAGTAATAACTATCCTTCTTTTCATTTTACCTCCTAAGATATTTTTAATTCATCCACTGATGTTTAATAGATGTTTTTATTAATTGAATGTCAACTTATAATTTTTTTCTGAAATCATAATTTATCATAAAGTGTAAAATCAGGCACTCTACTTGAATTAAATTCCAAATAATATCGTGAATTTTATAATGGGATATGTGTTGTACACCTATGATTATCATATTCATCATGATATTCAAAGAATATCTTCCCCGATTATGCTGATTAATTAACTCAAATGACGGCCCAGTATCTACCGTCTCCTTCTTAAACTTTTTTAATCGTTACTAACGTTTAACCGGATTGAAATTATTTAACAGCTTTTTTAGTAATTATGTCATCAACGGCAAATAAAATCTGATTAATTAGCATCCATGATTCACAATACCATCTAATTACAATCGCTTATAATTACCTCTATTTCATTATAATATATCCATTTATAAACTAATCTATTACTCTCAAATCATCCCTTCCCACTCTCTTTCCATACTTAAACTAACTATAAGGTGCCACAACTCAACCCGGCATAACATAAAAATGTCATGCCGGGTTGAGTTGTGGCACCTGTAATCTACCTTATGATGGATTAGAACAGATATACTATATTCATTTATGTGATTTATGTGATTTAATTGATTTAATTAATTTGGATGGGAATTGAATAAATTATTTGACACTATAATGAAATAAATTGTATCTTGTATTCAGAAATATTTAGTATATTGAACAAAATTACAGGAAGGTGGCAGAATATTATTTATTGAAGTTTTTATCTTTAAACAAAATTAGTTTTATATTGGAGGAAGCATGAAGAAAGTAATCATTCTTTTAGCACTGATGATACTTCTTGGCAGTTGCACTGTGGCATCTACTGAAGTAGAAGATGACTGGCAGGCAAGCAGGGCAGATGAAATTGTGACTGCTAATAGTCACTTCGCTTATAATATACTTCAGGAACTTGTAACAGAAGAAGATACCGATAATATTTTCTTTTCACCCCTGTCACTTTCACTGGCATTATCAATGACAATGAACGGAGCATCTGGAACGACACTTGAGCAAATGAAACAGACTTTGCATTATGGTGATCTGGCACTTGAGGAAATAAATGAACAGAATTTAAGTTTGATCAGCAATCTTCTAGATATAGATCCAAGTGTGATTCTGGGACTGGCAAATTCTATCTGGATTCGTAATGGTTATCCAGTAAAAGAGGATTTTACCAGGCTAAATGCGGAATATTATCTATCCGAGACCTTTCCTGATAAACCTTTTAATCAGGAAACAATAGACGAAGCAAACTTTTGGGTAAGTGATAATACGGGTGGTAGAATAACTAATATATTGAAAAACTTTTCCGCCGATGATGTAGTATTTTTGATCAATGCTATTTACCTGGCAGCGGACTGGAAATATCAGTTTGACCCGGAAATAACAACTCAAGATCGTTTCTATACAAATAGTGATGAATATGTATATGTTCCTTTTATGAATTGCGACGGTATAGATTTCACCTATATGAATGGTGGAAATTTTCAGGCAGCACGACTACCTTATGGAAATAGTGATCTGGCGATGTATGTAATTCTTCCGGAGCATGGATTAGAGCTGAATGATTTGATAGCTGAGCAGAATTGTACTACTTTTGAAACCTGGTTTTCTGGATATGAAGTTCTTACGCTAGAAATGCAGGATAACAGCAGTTTCTCGCTTCCGTCCTTTGAAGTTTCGTTTGAGAAAAGATATAATAATATTTTAGAAAATCTGGGTATGCCGCTTGCTTTTGCTCGTGCAGCAGATTTTTCAAATATGGCGTATGCCCCTGCTCATCCCTCCATCAGCTATGTACAGCAAAATGCCTGGATAAAAACAGATGAACAGGGCAGTGAAGCTACAGCAGCTACCTTAGTCATGATGGAAGATGGTATTATGCCTCAGGAATGTAATATATTTAATGCCAACCGACCATTTTTATATATCATCAGAGATGATCGTAATGGCTCTGTGCTATTTATCGGGATCATGAATGATCCAACTGTAGAGGAGTAACATACAGAGATAAAATATAGCAATATACCTCGTGTAACTCCTTGCAGAAATTGGAATGCGTTGAGTTTGCGTTAGGAATTTTATAATGTCATAGCACGTCTGGAAAGAAAAGACGTTACAGATATTCGCAGTTAACTTTATGTACCATAATATAGTTTATAAGAACTAAAAAGAGGTGCATATGATAGAATCTTTAGTCGGGACATTGAATAAAGAAAGAGTTCTGGTCTTTTTACTGTGCAGAGAAGAGGGTTATGCTCGAGAAATAGCAGAATTTTATAAAGTCCCACTTACTCCAGTGATTAATCAGTTAAAGATACTCGAAAATGGAAGTATTATCTATGCCCAATTACGGGGTAGGACTAAAATATACGAGTTCAATCCAAGATACCCCTTTCTGGAAGAACTAAAAAATTTGATTGAGAAAGTTGTCAGTTTCTATCCTGAAGAAATAATTAAAGAATTGCAATATAACAGGAGAAGACCTCGCAGGACAAATAAAATATTATGAAAAATATTGGAGAAATGAGTAGATTAGAATTATCTGCATTTATCTGTACACATTTGCGAAAGCAGGGCATTGAAGTAACTCTCACTGGCGGAAGCTGCGTAAGTATTTTCTCTGAAGACGAGTATATATCTATGGATTTAGATTTTATCGAAAAATATACAACAAAACATAAAATCCTGGCAAATTGTCTTACGAAATAGGATTTTATGAGAAAAACAGATATTTTAAGCATCCGGAGACGGAAATTTTTATTGAATTTCCATCTGGTCCTTTAGCTATTGGCAATGAGCTAGTCACAGATATCATTAAAATTGAGACTGATACTGGTATTTTAAATATACTATCACCAACGGAATGCTTCAAAGATCGGTTGGCTGCCTATTATTTCTGGAATGATCGCCAGTCTCTGGATCAGGCTATTCTGGTATCAACTAAAAATGACGTCGATATGAACGAAATCAGAAGATGGTCAATAAAAGAAGATGAAGTTATTAAATTTAATATCTTCCGAAAGAGATTGAAATTAATTATTAACGCTGTTTAAATACTTACAATTATTTCTTATTATCTCAAACTATAGTAACCTTCTCTCAATTTCTCTTAGTTTATCCAAATTATGCTTCAAATCCACTTGATGATTTTTATTGTAAAAAAAATACTTTACGTATTCAGAGCAACAGTGTAATTAAGAATCAAAATATTGGAGGCTATAATATGCGGAAAATTATAATAATATTATTGAATTTATGTTTGGTCGCTGGACTGTCAGCCAATCGATTTAAAGGTGACATCAAGAGCTGGACAGCAGAAGATTTTATTGGATTTGACCAGGTTAGTGACTGCAAGGGTTTTACCGGGGATATTACTTCAGCTTATCTGCATCAGGATAATGAGAATTTATATCTCAGAGTAAGTTTTGCAGATATGGTGAGCAGGAATGATAATCAGGTGGTCAGTGATAATTTTGCTGATAGCAATCTGATGCTGACAGTATTGATCACCAGCAAAGAACAGATATTGATCAGGGAGACCATCAGTTTAAATGAAGTATCAGGAACTATCAATGATCTAAGCTGGCTGCAGACCAGGAACAATAATCTGCTGGAATTAAAAATGCCCTCATCAGGAATATCAAGAGACGATCTGATCATCAGTTTTGGTGTACATAATCAGGGTAGTTTAATTGATGAATGGTCAGGAAGCGGTCGTGAGGATCGTGATACTGGCAATTGTGCTTTTGTCCATCATGGTAATCAGGGACTCACTTATACAGAAGTGTTTTATGGCAGTCCATCTCATCCTCAGGGGCTGGATGGTAGTGGATTTGATGAGGTGATGCAGGCACATGAGGCAACTGATGTACCTGGTAACTTTCATATGAGTGGAACTTTGATGCCGGCAGCAGAATGGCATAATCCTGAATTTAATGACTGGCTGAGTACTATGGTTACTGATGGCACCGCAGCAATGATGACTTCTGCTCTGGGACAGCATATTATGCCCTTTGTGCAGAATAATATGAATGACTGGTCAGTAGCTGTTGAAAGCGATATGGTGGATTACCGTTATAACTATGAACCTCATGTTGCGTGGGTGCCGGAACGTGTGTGGCTGTCATTAGGACAATATCCGGATGCCGGAGTAGTTGACAACTGGCTGGGTAATAACTGGGCGCAGCATGGCGTGTGGGGGGTTGTACTTGATGATGGTCCGCATCTGAATGGTTATGATAATCATAAAATCCACTGGATGAACAATGGAGTGGGCATTGACTTGCGCGTGATCCCGATAGATAATACTTTTGTGGGCAATATGCACTATAATGCCGGAGCAGCAATGAATCAGATTGCTTCCATGGGTGAATATAATATCTGCGTTTATGGAACGGACTGGGAAGTTGCAGCAGAAATGAATGAACATGCCTGGAACGGTACAGATGAGACCTTTTTCCTGGATAACTACCAGGATGTATTGTGGTATTGCCATGACAACTATCCGGGCGTGAACGTGTGGAAACTTGACGATGCGATCCAGAATGCCAGTTTTAATGGAGTATCGGCAAATATCACACCGGGGACTTACGGGCTTCTGGGTGGTGAAGGTGGATATGGTGGCAGTAATAACAGCTGGTACACTGACTGGGCAGCAGCAGCTTCGCATTCAGATTTTCATAGTCCAGCCTGGACTTATGGATTTATCTGGAATAATACTTATGAAAACCTGATGAACTGTCCTGATAACAGCCTTTCTCAATTGGGTTGGTACACTCTGATGATCAATCTTCATGAAACAGGCTGGCATGATAGCGGTGATATTTCCGGCTGGGAACACAGGTATTCCAGTCATATCAAAAATGCAAATGTATATGCAGAAGCATCCCGCTGGGCAGCTGGACAATATCTTGATACCACAAATGCTTTTATGAGTGATATCGATCGTGATGGTGTGGATGAATTGATAATGCATAACGATAAGAACTTCTTTGTGTTCGAGAGCATTGGCGGGAGAGCAGCGTGGGTATTTGCCAAAGATGAAGATGGCAATGCCTGGAGTGTAGTAGGTTCCGATGTTGCCTATTATTCAGATACAGATGGTGATTATAATGAAAGCTCAAACAATCATGTGGCCGCTTTCTCTGACGTATATCCCGATTACCAGAATGACATTTACAGCATTTCAGTTCTCACTGGTTCTGACGATGAAGTAATCGCGGAATTGAGTCATAATAATCTGACTAAAACTGCTACCTTGATTACTGGTAATTCATATCTGGATATGGAGTATGATGTTTCCGGAGATATTTATATCAAGAGTGGCTTCACCGCTGATCTGATGGATATTATCTGGAATGGAAAAACTAATATTCAAAGAATGTGGGGGGATTTTGGTGGCTATTGCGGAAGGCGTAATTCTTCTTCAGGAGCAACTGTGGCAGCCGTGCTTGGCTCAGCTGGTGGAGAACATAATATGGATTTTGAAGGAACTCTGGTGCAGGGTGATGAGATCCATGCCGGGGGAAATTTCCATTTCTATTTATACGCCGGCTGGACAAGTGAACCTTATGATGCCAGTTTCAATAAGGTGACAGAACTTGATGATCTGGCAGCACAACTGGGTGATGATATTGCCCCGGAAGTAGTTCTTGAAGCTGCATACCAATTGAATGACCGGTTGGTTCAGATCGTAACCAGTGAACCTGTGACACCAGCAAGCGCTGTTAATCCTGATAACTATAGTTTCTCTGGAGCGATTGCGGGATATAATATTTATTCTATTCATCTTACGCATGGCAACCGTAAAATAGTCCTGGAATTTACGGAATCACTTCCTGCAGATATCACTGGTGCAATATTGCTGAATGGTATTGAAGATTTTAATGGTAACCCGATTTCAGAGGATGGGAATCTGGCAGAACTCTCTGAGTATATCAAACCACATATTGTGGGAACTATGAATGGTTGGACTCCATCAAATCATGATTATGATCTGCAGTGTAATAACAATATGCTGTGGAGCGTTAATATGCTGCTTGCTGCCGGAACTTATGAATATAAGGTGACAGAATCAAACGCGTGGGACGGTGGTGACTGGCCTTCAGATAATCAGGTATTTACCTTAGCAGAAACTGATGAAGTGACAATCTGGGTCAATTGCGGATTAATGCCCGGATCAAATGACTGGGATGGATATGTATGCCAAAGCGTGAATCCACCCATAGTTTGCGGCAATTTCCTGAGTGAAATGGGTGGAACTGACTGGGATGAAACCACTGACCTCACTGTGATGAATGATAATGGTGAAAATGGTGATGACTATGCTGGCGATGGCATTTTCAGCAGAGCACTCGATCTGGAAGCCGGAGACTGGGAATTGAAAATCGTCTTGAATAATAACTGGCAGCAAAACACATCAGATGGGAATTTGCAATTAAGCCTTACTGAAGCGCAGACACTGGTATTTACTTATAATTTTGTAGATAATCAGGTGGGCTGGCATTCTGGTGGAACTTTCGGATTTGGTGATATTGATAATAATGGTCTGGTGGAATCTTATGATGCAGCAATAGCCTTGCAGTATTTTGTAGGAATTGATCCCGTTGCAGCACCTCTGCCCTGGGAAGATTGGCGACAACTGCGAGCAGATGTGGATGGCAATGGATATATAGAAGCCTACGATGCCTCACTCATTCAACGCTTTGTGGTAGGGATAATAGATCATTTTCCAGTAGAAGAATAAAATTTGATCTTTTTGGGTTGCATATTTATCTTGAATGTGCAACCCTTATATATAAATATCTGCTTCTCAGCAGTATTAAGCTCTGAAAGGGCTTTACTATAATAGCCGCAGGTGAAACCTGCGGGAAAGCCCCCCCCTCTACCTCGAAGAGGTAGCACAGTCATGGAAAATACTTTTCATCATATTCAATCTCAAAATCCTGCAATAGCTTTTTATATTCTGTTATAAAATCAAACCGTTTATGATGTTCCTGCTGATTTTTAATGTAATTAATAACGATATCTTTATGTTCCCATGAAACAGTAAACGCTCCATAATCAACTTGCCATCCATCGAAGTGAGAACATAAGCTCTCTTCTTTAAGCCAGGAATTAGAAGATACTTTGATAGATTTAATAAGGTCAGCAAGTTTCAGAGAAGGATGCAAAGTACATAAGATGTGAAGATGATCCTCCATAATGTTTATTTGGTATAGATGACAGTCTTTATTCTTAAAAATACCCCAGATATATTTTAGAATTTTTTCTCTGTATTGCATTTCAAGAGTTGGTTTATGACCTTTAGTACAAAATACTATATGATAAAGGATTTTAGTGTAAGTTGACATCATTCCTCCGTATAACCCTTCCAGGGTTACTAATTTTTCTCTCCTTGCACCATGGGTTTCGCCCATGGCTATTATAGTTACACCCTTTCAGGGTACTATTCTTCCTTTAGCATTATTTCATTTATTAACTGACCAAATTATATAATATATTACACTTTTGACAAGTATAATTATGAAAATGGATGATAAAAATACTTTTCATCTAATAATCCCATTAATCCTGATTCCGACATAAAAAAAACCACCGTTAGGTGGCTTTTATTATGGTGGCAAGACCCAGACTTGAACTGGGGACACAAGGCTTTTCAGGCCTCTGCTCTACCAACTGAGCTATCTCGCCATTAAATTCAAAGTGAAATGAAATAAATTTAGCAGGACTTATTCTGTCAAGGTAAAATTGAATTATTCAGCTTTAACCAGGCTTCTTCTTTCTGGTAAACCTGCCAGTATAGCTCCAACAAGCATCAAGAGGCACCCGATCAGAGACTGAGTAGACATCATTTCGTGCAGGATCAGATAACCCCCAATTACGGCAAAAGCACCTTCCAGACTAAGAATTACAGCACAATCTGCAGCAGGTGCACGTCTCTGAGCAAAGAATTGCAATGTATAGGCGATTCCTACGGAGATAAGACCACCATATAATATTGGGATTATCGCTTGTGACAATCCGGCGGTTTCTGCATTTTCTATTACTCCCCATCCAGCAAGGCTAAGCAATCCACAAACTGCAAACTGCAGGAAAGCTAATTTAAATGGAGCAAATAACCGGGTATAAATACCCACCATACGCACATGCAGGGCAAAGATGATGGCACACAACAACAGAAGACTATCACCCAGAGCAATATCTATTCTGCCATGAATACTTAATAGATATAAACCACCTACAGCAATAGCAATCCCCATCCAGGTTCTCAAACTGGCATTATCCCCGGAAAAAGCTCCCAATATCGGCACAAAAATCATATATAATCCAGTAATAAATCCAGCTTTGCCGGCAGTAGTATAGATGATACCTATCTGTTGTAAAGTGGCTGCCAGAAATAATACAATACCCAGTAAAATACCAGCCTGTAATTCCTTCTTACTGAATCTAAGACCGCTGAAAGGTAAAATTACAAGTGCACCTAAGATAAATCTGAATCCATTAAAAAGGAATGGACCAACATATTTCATGCCCTGGCGTTGCGCCACAAAGGCAAACCCCCATAATATGGCGGCAGTAAGCAGCATCAGATCGGATTTTAATTTCTCTGAAATCTTGATTTGTATCTCCTATGGCAAATTATAGTATTAAATAACTTTTGGTGTATAGAGGGTATAGATACCCCCAGCAATAATCTGAGAAACCTCTTTTTCATTATAACCCAGGATTTTAACTCCTATTTCAACCAGCAATTGTAATTCAGCTTTATTGATATCACTGTCAGCAAATGCCATTTCCAGAAGATAACCCATTAAAGCATCACGTTCAGAAGGATTAGCTTTGAGTATGCTTGCTACTGACTGGATAAATATTTTCTGAACATTTTTTTCTTTGATCATCTTTTCCAAATACTCTCGTGGATAAAGAGTATACTTAGAGATATTGCTGACAATTTTTTCAAATTCATCTATAGATAATTCTTCATCACATCCGCTTATGATCAATCCTCCAGTAGCCATAAAGACCATCCGGTCATGATTAAGACCTTCTGCCAGAGCAGAGTGTTCTGAGACTAGCTTCACAATATTTTTCTCCAGAGTTTTATTCAGCTTTATAGCCTTTCCAGCAGTGCTGTCAGCAAACATCTTTGACTTGGAAAACAGCTGCAAAGCTTTTACTCTAACAGGATTAATTGGATGGGTACTTTGATCAAATGCCTGCTCACCTTTTAATTCTTTAAGTAGTTCATCATTTTTCTTGATATAAGATTTGATATCAATCCCTAATTCATGCCAGTCCAAACCTGATGTAAGTTTAAAAAAACTGCTAACTGCAGGCTCAAGATCCCTGCAGGCAAGCAATCCAAAACGATCAGCACTAAGTTCTGAAAGCCTTTGCCAATACATTATGCGATTATGATAATAAATAGGGATACTCTTATTTTCATTGAAAATAAATTGAATAACTTCCTGTATTGAGCGATTCCCGGTCCACAAGTGACCAATTTCATGACCGACAATAAAAAGCAGCTCTTCCTTTGTAAAATTCTTTATAATAGCAGAATTAATGGCAATAATATGTGGATGCTCTGGACCATCTGATTCAATACAAAAAGCATTATATTCAGGTGAGTTCATCACATAAAACTCTATCTGGGAATTATAACCGGTACGCTTCCGGGCTTCCTGACATATTTCCCATACATCCTGGCAAAAATCTTCAGCAACTTTGAAATAAATTCCATTGAACATATTAGTGAGTGACTCTCTCTTATCAACCTGAGCAGCCTTTAATAGGTCGTTGATCATTTCTACGTGCAGGTTCTTTTTAATTTCTTCTGTAAATTTCCTTTCCATTTCGATTCGCAGTAATGTATAATCCATGCCAACTCCTTAAATTTTTATGTTTTGCCTAGATTTCAATTCTGAAACAAATGCCTGAGGGAGAGTTTTTTACTGACAGTTTGCCTTTCATGTTATTCTCAATAATTACTTTGGACATAGCTAAACCCCTTTATATTGTATTAATATTTATGTTCAAAAAAAGAGTCAAGATAAATTGGATTTAAATGTTTATTAATTGACAGGATACAGATATATTTCTTAATTTTGTTGGAGGTTATTATGAAATGGTTAAGCTTATTATTAATCGTTGTATTATTTGCTGGTTGTGCTCATCCACCCTTTACAGTAGTTCCAGAAAAAAACCGTGGAAATGAGCGACCCCTGGTTTATGACAGTTCTGAAATTCCCACATTGTTCAGCACTGAAGATGAAACCCTTGAAATGAATGTAGCCCTTCACAGTCGCGAGTTTCCCAATGGGATATTATGGTCATTATCCCTGGAAGCCCCTCTTGATAAAGTATTACCATTAAGAATGTTCGCCTATCAGGATGGAAATACATATGAATTGATCAGATTACAGAGTGACCAGAATTATCCTAATCTTGCTTTTTATGTTTTACCACCAAACTTTATTAAGAATTGCAGATTTTCAGATGAATTGACCTTAAGCGTAAAAATTGCAGATAAGGAATGGATTAAAGTTAGTGATGAAGCTTATGTGGAAAATTTTGGAATGTTTTACAGCTTCGTTACTATTGATATCAAAAGGAATACTTCAATATTATATATTCATTAATTCTGATGCTGTCATCTTAAAATAATTAGGGTGAATGAAGTTCACTCCATTCACCCCTTTTTTATTTCTTCATTAAACTTGTTTTAGTATCTCAAGTCTCTTTTCATGTATGCCTGGTGTATAAGGCTTATGCTCACAACACTTACAAGATTCCTCAGCAAGTAATTCAGCCAGTGATTTATCGGAGACAGAGCCTTGCTCTAACTTGATGTTATTATTGAAGAATTCCGCATCGTGTTCCGGGGCAATCAAATCAGCATCAGCAAAAACGTTGATCAGTTTCTGGAAATTACCTGACTGCCGGGGATTACGGAAAATAAGTGTTCTGTGACCATCTCCAATGGCAGTACCATTGATCTCCTGAACAGTTGGTTTTGGAAGTAATGCATCAGCAAAAACGCCATCAAGATGAGTATGAACGCATACAACGCCAGCAGCTTTTTTATAGATAGCTTCGGTAGGATCTTCGCCATATAAAAGCACAAAATCACCTTCTTCCACTTCGGCTCTGGTGATGCCTGCTGCCTGAATTCCCAGGGAATTACAGAACTTACTTGTCACATAAACCTTGCCTTTGACATCATTCAAAACAGTGGAAGCCAGTTTCCAGATCATTTTGCTTACTTTTCCAGATACATTATCACGATTATAAATAAACAAAGTGTTTTCCGGGAAATCTATACATTGAGGTTTGCATTTAGGAGTTGTTGTATAACATTCCAGAGTATGTTCCATGGCTGTTTGAGGATCATAATTCACATACATGTCTGCGAATTCATTGAACTTGTTGTCTTTATCGTTTATCAGCCAGAGCTTTTTACCTTCACGCTGCTTTAGTCTTAATATTGTTCTTAGGGTCTGGCTGATCTCTCCAACAACATAATAGGCTTCTGCCTTTTCAATTGCATCAAGACTTGCCAGATCATCTACTGGCATACAGTCACTGATATCTGGAGCCAATGTAAGGCTATGCAATCCAGCTTTCATACTGACAGCAACTTCCTTGAGCATCTCCAATTCTTCCAGTGTAGTAGAAGGATGAACGAATATTTTAGAGGCTTTAGCTGTTTTCAATTTTCCCTTGATCAATTCCGGGATATTGCAGCTGCACACACTTTGCCACTCATTATTGTGATTTATATAAGCACCCTTGATCCTCGCTTCATCATCAGTTACCTGCCAGCCAAACCGACCCTTGAAACAAAGATTTCTACCATTCCAGGCATCGTCTGCTGCCTGAATTGTTGTCACTCTATTTCCTGTAAGATTGATTTGCACTTCGCAACCTGTTCCGCACTGACCGCAGCTTTGCTCCACCTGCTTTTCTGGGACATGGGGATTAAGCTTATAGTGTACATTCTTTGGCATCAAAGCACCAACCGGGCATACTGCAATACATTTTCCGCATTCCTCGCATCCGGTTAGATTCAGACTTTCACCAAATTCCGGGGCTACATAACTCTGGAACCCACGCCAGATATAACCGAGCACTCCAGCACCCTGAACTTCAGCACAAATTCTCACACAGCGTCCGCACTTAACGCAGCGGTTTGCATCACGCAGAATAAAGGGATGTGAATGATCAATCGGATGTTTATTTTTTGCACCGGCATAAGTATCGGCATCAATATCATATTCTGTGGCATATTTTCGCAAAGAGCAGGTTTCATTCACATGACAGCCGCATTCAATACAACGGCTTGCTTCAGCAATTGCCTGTTCATGATCGCAATCATATTCCACTTCTTCAAGATTAGTTCTTCTATATTCAGCTTCCAGCTCCGGCATCTTGATGCGTTCAACCTTTTCGTATTGTTCAAAATGTTTTGGATCAATATCAGCCAGCTTTTTCTCTTTCTTGCTGTCAAAACGCTTCAATCCGCGCATCATCTCACCCTGGAGATAATGATGAATGCTCTCAGATGCCTGTCTGCCATCAGCAATTGCTTCAATTGCCGTAGCTGCTCCACGTCTGAAATCACCACCAGCAAAAACATTTTCTGACCAGTACATTGTAGCTTCATCGCTTTCTGCTGTCATCCATCGAGATAATCCCCATTCCTTGCCACCTAACTGGTTTTTCTCTTCCGCCAGGAAACCAACTTCAGGACTCTGGCTGATAGCAGCTATCACTGTATCATAATCTTTATCAAAGAATTTTCCAGTTGGCTTGGGACGACGACGACCACTGTCATCTGGTTCACCCAGTTCCATAATCTCCATTTTTACGGTCTTCAATCTGCCATCTACGCCAAACATTTCTGCAGGGTTGGTAAGGAAGTGGAATTTTACTCCTTCTTCTTCCGCTGCATCCACTTCATAAGCTTCTGCCGGCATCTCCTTACGTGTACGACGATAGATCAATGTAACATCTGATCCCTGACGTACTGCAGTACGGGCGCAATCTATAGCTGTGTTTCCACCACCTACAATTGCCACCTTTTTACCAAGATCGATGTCTTTTCCCAGAGCAAAGTCCTTAAGGTAATCTACTCCCAGCAGAACTCCTTTCAGATCACTGCCTTTAGTCCGCATAGGCACAGCATTCTGCGCACCTAATGCCATATATACAGCATCATAATCTTTAGAAAGCTCAGCGACAGTGACATCTTTACCGATAAAAGTATTATACTCGATCTGCATGCCGTTTGCACACATGATCTCTATTTCTTTATCTAATATCTCTTTAGGAAGACGATATTCTGGAATACCATATCTTAACCAGCCACCAGCCTGAGGAGATGCTTCAAAGCACTTTACTTCATAGCCTTTATTAGTCAGATAATATCCACAGGTTAATCCGGAAGGTCCAGCACCAATAATGGCAATCTTCTTACCCTTATCTGCTTCTTTCTCAGGAATATAGCTGTAATCAAGTCCTAAATCAAAATCTGCTGCATGACGTTTAAGATGACGGATGGCAATGGGCTCATCCACAATACTGCGACGACATTCTGCTTCACAAAAAGCCGGGCATACTCTTCCTATTGATAAAGGCATGGGCAGCTTCTCTTTGATCACTTTCACAGCTTCCTGGTATTGACCATTGGCAATCAAGGAGACATAGGTTTGAATATCCACATGATCAGGGCAGGCCACTGTACAGGGAGCTTCACAATCAGCATAATGATCACTTAAAAGCAGTTCTAATGCTGTTTTCCTGGCATCATGCACATCTTCGGTATCTGTCCAGATCTTCATACCGTCATAGATATCGGTTCCACAGGCGGTAACAAATCCTCTGCGTCCCTCAACCTTTACAGCACATACCCAGCAGCTTCCGAAAGGTTGTAATTCCTCATCATGGCAGAGTGTAGGTATTTCATATCCGTGTTCTTGCGCCAGTTCAAGAATTGTCTTGCCTGGCTCAGTCTTTATTTCTTTTCCATTTAAAGTTAATGTTATCATATCCACACCTTTAGACCTTTACTACTGCGTCAAAGCGACAGGCTTCATAGCATGCACCACACTTGATACATTTATCCTGATCCACCACATGAACCTGCTTCACTTGACCAGTGATCGCATCAACCGGGCACTTGCGTGCACACAGCGTGCAACCCACACATTTACTGGCATCAATCGTATATTTAAGAAGCGCTGTACACACTCCAGAAGGGCATCTTTTATCCACGATATGGGCAATATATTCATCCCTGAAATATTTGATAGTTGTCAAAACAGGGTTTGGTGCACTTTTACCCAGTCCACAAAGTGAAGTGTCAATGATCTGCTTTGCCAGCTTTTCCAGAGTGTCAATGTCTTCCATCACACCTTCACCTCTGGTGATCCGGTTCAATATCTCCAACATCCGTTTAGTTCCCACCCGGCAGAAAGTACATTTTCCACAGCTTTCATTCTGAGTAAAATTCAGGAAGAATCTGGCAATATCTATCATACAGGTATCCGTATCCATCACAACCATTCCACCAGAGCCCATAATGGCACCTGTTTTCAGAATGGATTCATATTCCACAGGAGTGTCCAGAAGATGCTCAGGAATACATCCACCTGAAGGCCCACCTAATTGAACTGCCTTAAAGGGCTTATCAAATTTCATGCCGCCACCAACTCCATAAATAACTTTACGAAGTGTAGTTCCCATGGGCACTTCTATCAAACCACTATTTTTGATCTTTCCTGTCAGAGCGAACGCCTTGGTTCCTGTACAACTTTCCACCCCATATTTACGGTATTCTGATGCACCATGCAGGATTATCCAGGGAATATTTCCATAAGTTTCCACATTATTATTATTGGTTGGCTTTGCCCAGAGTCCACTTTTTGCCGGGAAGGGAGGACGCAGATTTGGCATTCCCCGCTTTCCTTCAATAGAACCGATCAAAGCTGTCTCTTCACCACAAACAAATGCTCCTGCACCTTCCTTGATATGAAGATCAAAACTGAAATCACTGCCAAAGATATTTTTACCAATAATGCTACGTTCTTCTGCATCTGCAATAGCTTTCTTGAGATGACGCACTGCCAGCGGATATTCTGCCCGGCAATATACATATCCTTCATCTGCTCCAATTGTATAGGCACAGATCAGCATACCTTCGATCACACTATGTGGATCTCCTTCCAGAATACCTTTATCCATAAAAGCTCCCGGATCACCTTCATCTGCATTACAGATCACATACTTCTTATCGCTTTGGTTCTGCCAGGCAAACTGCCATTTGAGACCCGTAGAAAATCCAGCCCCGCCACGTCCACGCAATCCGGAATCTTTCACTTCCTTGATCACATCTTCGGGACTCATGGTTTTCAATACTTTTTCTAATGCTTTATAACCATCATTCTCCAAGTATTCTTCAATACTTTCGGGATCGATCCGTCCAGCATTACGCAGTACTATTCTGGTCTGAGCAGCTTTATTATCATTTTCAGGACAGTCATAATCAGGTGATAAAATTGCCTTCTCAAGTAACGGAGTGTTTTGCAGGCAGCTTTCGATTATTGGTGCGATATCGGCTTCATTCAATCTGCCATAAGTGATATTCTTGCCATTATCAGTAGTTATCTCGATGATAGGTTCAGCAAAACACATGCCAATACAGGCTGTCTTACGCAATTTGATATCAAGGTCTTTATCACTTATATAGTTTTTGATGCCATCATAGATTGCTCCGGCTCCCGCAGCTAATCCACAACTGGCAAGTCCTACTTTTATTTCCATCACATCCCCCTATTCGTATCTGTCCAAAATTTTACCGACACTGTCAGGAGTCAGTTTTCCATGAGTATCTTCATCTATCATCATTACGGGTGCAAGACTGCAGCAGCCCAGGCAGGCTACTTCCATCAAAGTGTATCTCCCATCATCTGTCGTATCTTCCAGCTCATTTAGATCCAAATGGCTCTGGACTGCATGAAATATCGTCTCTGCTCCAGATACATGGCACGCTGTTCCCACGCAAACTCTGATGATATGACGACCCTGCGGTTTTAAACGAAACATGGAATAAAAGGTTGCCACTCCATAGATATCTGCTATCTTGATGCCAGTCTGTTCTGATGCATAGACCATGATCTCTCTTTTCAAAAAACCTTCTACAGACTGCAAATCCTGCAGTAGCGGAATAGTAGCTCCCTTTTTACCCTTATATTTCTCGATTATTGCATCAATCTCTTTTTTGTTTTCCATCACTCTACCCTATTTTACATTTCTTTAAAAAACAAAAGAGATTTACCCTCAGGGATAAATCTCTTATTTGATTAGTTATTCATTTCATAAAAAAATCAGGTGAGATATCTCACCTGATTTAATTTTATATTTTATACTACTCCGTGGGCAAGCATAGAATCTGCTACTTTCTTGAAACCAGCAATGTTGGCTCCATTTACGTAGTTACAGAAATCTCCTACCATACCATAAGTAATACATTGTTTGTGAATCTCGATCATGATATTGTGAAGTTTTTCATCCACTTCTTCACGAGTCCAGCTCAAACGCAGACTATTCTGTGACATTTCCAGTCCAGAAGTGGCAACACCACCAGCATTAGCGGCTTTACCTGGTCCGTATAAAAGCTTGTTATTAATAAATACTTCTACTCCAGCAGGTATTGTAGGCATGTTTGCACCTTCAGATACTACCTGGCAACCAGCATCAACTAATGCCTGAGCCTGAGCTGCATTGATCTCATTTTGAGTTGCTGCGGGAAGAGCTACATCTACATGTCCGATCTCACCAACGATATCCCATACACTTTTACCTTCATAATACTTAGCACCTGGATACTTAGCTACGTATTCTTTAATACGTCCACGCTTAACGTTCTTAAGGTTCATTACAAATGCAAGCTTATCAGCATCGATTCCAGCTGGATCATAAATTGTTCCAGAAGAATCACAAAGTGTTACCACTTTGCCACCAAATTCAGTTGCTTTCTCTGTTGCATACTGAGCAACATTTCCGGCTCCTGATACTACTACGGTCTTGCCTTCAAATGTCATTCCCTTGGTCTTCATCATTTCTTTGGCAAAATATACTGTGCCGTATCCCGTTGCTTCTGGACGGATCAATGATCCACCCCATTCGCGACCTTTACCAGTGAGAACACCAGTAAATTCGTTACGGAGTTTCTTATACATTCCAAAAAGGAATCCGATCTCACGTCCACCAACACCAATATCACCAGCTGGTACATCTGTGTCTGGTCCGATATGACGGAATAATTCCATCATGAAAGACTGGGTGAAACGCATTACTTCACCGTCGCTCTTACCTTTGGGATCAAAATCACTTCCACCTTTTCCTCCACCCATTGGTAAAGTTGTAAGGCTGTTTTTGAATACCTGTTCGAATCCGAGGAACTTCAAAATTGAAAGATTTACTGAAGGATGAAAACGAAGTCCACCTTTATAAGGTCCGATTGCGCTATTGAATTCTACCCGGTAACCTTTGTTTACGTGTACTTTGTTGTTGTCATCTACCCATGGCACTCTAAACAAAATTGTACGTTCAGGTTCACAAATTCTTTCCAATATAGCAGCATCCTTGTACGCTGGATTTGCTTCAGCAAAATCCCAGATACTTTCAACTACTTCCGTTACGGCCTGATGAAATTCAGGCTGATTTGGATTTTTGGCTTTGATCATATCCAAAAAAGCATTCATTGTCATAAGACAACCTCCAAATTATTTTGGGGTAACAAATGTAGCCCTATATTATGTTGTCAAGTCGCAAACTTATTTTATTAACTATTTATTCTAAACTTATAATTTTTATACCAATTCTTCACATCTATCATCAGTTATTACACCCCATCATCCCTTGATCTAATTCCTCTCTCACTCTCATTAACACCCAAATTTATTTGGTGAGAAAACTTCCCCATGCCTCCCAGTTCAGTCGCTTCAGCGACTTCCTGATTATTGCTAAAAAAAGAGGTGAGTAAGTAACTTACTCACCTCATTCCTTTATTAATGGAAACTTTATTTTTCGACTACATTAAGGTTAATTTCGAGTTTATATATTCCAGAGCGATATTCCTGATGTGTTGTTCTAACAATTTCTCCAGTGATCTCAGCAGGCTCCTGCTTCGTGATCTCACGATTGTCCTTTTCTCCTCGCTCTCCTTTGTAAACATCACTATCACAATATAGTGTAAAAAAGCTGTCATCAGCATCGTCACCTTTCACCCAAAACATACCTCCATCTTCTCCATACTCGATAGTCAGCGTGTAAGTTCCATAGTAATAATAATAATCGTCTTCATATTGGTAATCGTATGTCCCCGGAGAACATATATAATATTGACCCAATGCAAAGTAATACGGTATCCCGGAATTATTAGTCCCAAAATTATAACTGATATTTCCGACTTGTCTAAGTGCTTGAAAAATATATAAGATATGTAAAAGAAAGCATTGACAAAAAGACCTCGTATTTTATTGTTACATTGTGAGTTACATCACTAACTCACAA
>Ga0075120_10001236_pt1 | contig 20387 bp, 19 predicted proteins | sample AntAceMetag02UKL_FD_69792 | JGI IMG/M metagenome (GOLD analysis project Ga0075120, IMG submission 69792) | Saline lake microbial communities from Ace Lake, Antarctica - Antarctic Ace Lake Metagenome 02UKL | ecosystem: Environmental > Aquatic > Non-marine Saline and Alkaline > Saline | place... | reverse complement strand
CAGCTAAAGTAAAAACAAAATTTGACAAGTTAGAGTTTAATGCCGAGGTATCTTATGTTGGCAACCGGAAAAGCTCAGCGACAGTTAAATTAAAATCTTATATCCTGGGTAACATCTCTTTAAATTACCAGCATAATGATAAGCTCAATACATTTTTAAGATTCGAAAATATTCTTGATGATGATTATGAGCTTGTAAGCGGCTATCAAACACCTAAATTTTCCTGGTATTTGGGAGCAAAATACACGTTTTAGATAGAGTTATTTCTAAAACCTTCTTGTAATATTAGCTGTTTTTGATATAATATTTTTGATGGAATGTGAAGAGGTAAAGAAAATAATTCCCCAGTACTTCCAACATACTGCTAGTGAGGAAGAAATTCAGGCAGTAGAAGAGCATCTTTGTGTTTGCCATGATTGCCGTACAGTTCTGGGTGAACTAATGGATAAAGTTTCAACTGTTGAAGAAGCAGTAGAAACTCCCTCGCAAGATCAACCAGAATCCCTTCCCGAAGAAAAACCTCAAGAGGAAGTTGTAGAAAATAAGGAAGAAGGCGTAGAATACTTCCCGGGAAAGGACTTAGAGGAATCTTTAGATAAGGTTGATGACATTTTAGGAAAGATTGAGCCGGCTAAAGGAGATACTGGAGACAAACCTGAAGAAGTAGAACCTATCGTTTTGAAGGAAGAAGAAGAAAAGATAGAGGAAAAAGATGAAGAGTCTTCTTTTGAAGTAATAGTAGATCCCCCGGCAGCTCCTTTGCAGGAACTTCCTGTTGAAAGTGACATAGAGGCTTTGAGCCCAAAAGGTCTTGAGCCAATCAAAGAAGAGAAGGCAGAACTTCCTCTTGAGGAAGTCAAAGAAGAGCTTCCTCCGGAAGAGGAAAAGGTAGAAGAGAAAACTGAACTTCCTAGGGAAGAAGAAAAGGCAGAAGAGAAGGTTGTATTTTCTTTTGAAGAGGATAAGGTAGAAGAGACAATAGAAGAAATAAAAGAAGAACCGAAGGAAGAAATAATAGAAGAGGTAAAGGAAGAAGCAAAAGAGGAAATAAAGGAAGAAGAAGCACCTGCACCTTCATTAGGGAAAGGTATAGAACTTAAAAAAGAAGAACAGGAAGAGTCGGCGCCAAAAAAAGAAGACACCCTGACGTCTCTAGAGGAAAGCCGAGAGAGCCAGGAGTCATTAGAGGAGACATCCTACTCTCTTGATGGGGCGCCATTAGAAAAGAGTGGCGTAAGCCTTCTAGAATATCTGTGCCTAGTTATTGGTTTAGGTGTTTTGGGAGTGTTAGCCTACCTTCTTTTAAAAGGTTAATTCAGTGAAGTTTATATTTTTTGGTATTGTACAAGGGATAACCGAATTTCTGCCGATAAGTAGTTCAGGACATTTATTTTTCATACAAAAACTACTAGAAATAGAGGGAGATTACCTGTCTTTCTTTGTTTTTTTACACTTAGCAACACTTCTAGCCATAATTGTCTTTTTTTCCAAGAAGCTTAAATTATTTCTTAATCTAAAGATTCTGTTGAATATCTTTTTAATTACCTTAATCAGCGGAGCTATGGGATTAGGAATTAGATTTTACCTTAAGGAGATTTTAGGCAGTACATCTATGCTAACTTTCTGTTTTCTGGCTAATGCCGGGATATTACTTAGTATTCGGCCTTCTTCGGGGCAGAGAGATATTACCACTATAAATTTTAAAGACACTCTTTTCCTAGGGCTTTTACAAGGATTTTCTCCTTTGCCGGGGATATCTCGTTCCGGAATTACTATTGTCGGGTTATTAAGAAGAGGATTTAAGCCCGGTGAAGCCTTTATCCTTTCTTTTTTAATGGCAATTCCTCTGATCCTTGGTGCTTTTTTTGTTGAATTTAAGGAATTGGGCCAGAGTGCTCTCTCCTTTGGAAGTATGAGTTTAGGTTTTGCAGCGGCTTTTGCCTTTGGATTATTAGCTTTAGGTTTAGTTAAGAAAACCTTAAAAGCCAAGAAGTTTAGGAACTTTGCTTACTACTGTCTAATATTGGCTTTACTCACTCTAATCGTATGAAAATTAAGATTAAAGTAAAAGAAGGGGTAGCAATTTTAGAGTTAGTTGGTAATATTGGGATTGATTCTTCAGATTTTGTTGAGACTGTAGGCGGGGTCCTTAACCATCAGACTAAGGATATCATCTGTAACTTTGAAAGCGTGAACTTAGTTGATTATGTAGGAGTGTCTCTAATTTCAGTTATATACAAGAATGTTTTAAATCATAAGGGAAGAATTGAATTATGTAATGTTCCGTCGCATGTAATGAGGTTGTTTTCAATTGTTGGTCTAGATAGAATATTCAAATTTCATACTAGCCAAGAGCAAGCTATGGAAGCGATTAAACATGAGCGAGAGATGGAGCAGTTAGCGAGTGAGCCTTTAAGAAGGAGATTTGAAAGGATACCATTTAAAGCTACTATTGAATACAGGCAAAAACTTCTTGAGGATGAACCATTTTGTGAGGGACGAATAGTAAATCTAAGCGCTGAGGGAACATTCATAGTTTGCGATAAGGTATTTTCAATAGGAGATTTATTGGTTACTCGAATTAATCTTCAGCCTCAGTCAGGGATTATAGAGGCTGATGTTAAGGTAGTCTGGCTAGCCGATGAAGAGATTCAGCCTGAAGATTATCCGGGGATGGGTTTAGAGTTTTGCAATATAACTTCTGATAAGCAGGAGAAAATTGCTCAATTTGTAGAAAAGCATCTAACTCACCATAGCCGTTAGTAATTTCCAGATAGTCTTGACAAGAAGAAGTCTTTAGCTACAATGAGTAAGTTGTAATATTTGAAATAAGATCCTTCGGCTACGCCTTGATAGGCATCAAGGCTTCGCTCAGGATTAATTCGACTACATACTTTCTTTGAAAGTATAAGTCTCATTAAAAGGAGGGCATATGCCATACGACGGTAGTTTAGACGAACAATTATTTTCTAGTCCTTGGGAGGGTGATGGAACTAAGATTACTGTTAGCGTTTACTCTTATAATAAAGGAGTTAAAAAGCTGCAAATTACCCGAGAGAATCAGAATGCTGAAGGTGAATACAGATTCACCAAGTTGGGTCGCTTAGCTAAAGAAGAAGCCGAAGGGATTTTACCTCTGATTCAGGAAGCTCTAGCTAAGATGTAAGAGAACCTTCTAATTAGGATTTAACGACATGAAAGACAACGAGAAGGACTTTAGTAGTGATGACAAAAAGATTCGGTTTCAACGTCGAGCTAAAAGCTTTAAGTTAAGCCAGCTAAAAGACTATAGGGACGAATATAGTAGCGAGGACTTTATTACTGATTTAGCTAAGTACTTTGATGGAGAGGTTGATTTTAATTTAGATACGATACGCCAAGAGATAAATCAGCCCCAGAAGCTAGCCGGCCTTATTACCAAGGCAAAAGAAAAAAATACCCACCCAGTAGCCGAATTCGTAGAAGAACTCTTTAAGGGTTTAACTAAGCAAAATTTAAATAAAGATTAGTTTAAGCGGTGAGTTTTTCTTTAACCAGACTGCTTACTTTTTTAGAGTCAGCTCGAACGCCTATTCTAGCTAAGACCTCTTTCATGACTTTGCCCATATCTTTCATTGTTGAGGCCCCCAGCTCACTTACTACTGCAGTAACAATTTCTAAAAGTTGAGCATCCTCTAGAGGTTTAGGTAGGTATTCAGCAATAATGGTAATTTCTTTTTCTAGGTCTTGGAGAAGCTCAGCACGTCCGGACTTAGTTATGCTTTCTTTAGCATCTTGAAGTTTCTTTTGGACCTTTTTTAATACTACTAAGACTTCCATATCTTCAAGTTTATCCTTTCTCAGGTCGATAGCTTGATTTTTTATATCAGCTCGAATTAGGCTTAAGAAGTCAATTTTTTGCCTCTGTTTAGCCTTAAGAGCCTGAGTGTAGTCTTGATAAATTTTATCTTCTAACATAATATAGAGATTATATCATGATTTTTACAAATATGTGATATAATTTTAAAAGATATTAATTAGATACTTCGGGAACATTCGTTCCCTCAGTATCAATTCGATCTAGCATTTTTCAAGGAAAAAATGCTGATCTCATTGAGGAGGTTTGAATGCAGGTAAAAGATATAATGACCAGGGATCCAGTTGCCGTTGCTTCGGCTACAGATGTCCATGCTTTGGCAGAGTTATTTGTTGAGAAGAATATAAGCGGTGCTCCGGTAGTAGACGCTAATGGTGTCTTATTAGGTATTGTTCAGGAGGAAGGTGTAATCTTTCAGGATAAGAAGGTACATTTGCCTACATTTTTACATATTTCCTTAGGGTTTCTTACCCTTGGAACGAAGCAGTACGAGGAAGAGATAAAAAAGGTTACTGCTACTAAAGTCGCTGATATCTTAGAAAAAGATATTGTTATCTTAAATCCTGAGATGAGCGTTGAAGATGCTGCTACAGCTATGATCGAGAAGTCCAGTTATTACTGCCCAGTGGTAGAGGCAGAGAAATTAGTTGGCGTGGTTACTAAGAAAGATATCGTTCGTTCAATTGCCAGAGATTAAGAGCCAAATGAGCTCTTCTAAAAAATAATGATTATTTTCGCGTCAATACTTATTGCTTCAGCTATAGTTCTGGTTGTTTACTCTTTAAACAGCGAAGACGCTAAGGATGCCAGAAAGAAGGCTAAGGAAAAAGTTCAAGCCCGGGCTACCGAGAAGAGAATTATAAATCTAACCGAAAAAAGTCAGTCATTAAGAAAGAAAGTTTTTGGATATAAAACTGAGGTCGCTTCTTTGGAAAAGATTAAGGCTTGCAGCAGCGCTATGGGAAAAGAGCTTGAAGGTTTAAGGAAAAAAGAAGCAGAATTACAAGAACAGAATAAGCAGAATAAAAAGTGGCTTATCCATCAGCAAAATCTTTTAAAAAAGGAAAAAAGTCCGGTGAGAGATTCCAGAAGGAAACTTCTAGACAAGGAAGGGCAATTAGATCAAGAATTTACCAAGAATGTAAATCTTAAAAGAGAAATATCAGAAGTCCAGAGAGAAACAAAGCTTCGGGAAAAAGACATTAAAATATTGAATGATGAAAAGAGAGCTTTAGAGAAGAGAATCAAGGATACTGATCAGAGGATGGTAGGGGTCGTAGGCCAGCTTCGAGCCCAGAAAGAAGAAGTAGCGAAGTTAAAGAAAAAGGAAAAAGAGAGTGAGTGGGTCTCTAAGCAAGATTATAACGATTTACTTGAGCAAAGTGAAGAGTCAAAGCAGCAAGCAGAAAATCGCAAGAAAGAGGTAGAATTAAAAGACAAAGAAATAGAGAAGAAAGATAAAGAGCGGATGCATTTGGCTCATCAGCTTAAAGAGCAGGGCATAGAACCGGTAGTTGAAGTTCCTGTTGTTGAAGAGAAGTCGCAAGAAGAAAAGCCTGAAGAGAAAACTGAAGTAGAGAAAACTAAAGTAGAAGAGGTTAAAGTAGAAAAAGTTAAAGTAGAAGAGCCCAAGGTAGAAGAAGATAAAGAAGAGCCTACAAAGCGACCAGAGCAAAGTCCTGAGGAGCGAAGCCTTTCCGAAAGGGGACATAGCGAAGGGAAAGCCTTACCAAAGACGAAGGAAGAGTCTCTTCCAACTAGAAAGAATGACCTAGCTAAATTAAGAAATATAGGCATTATGGCCCACATTGATGCTGGTAAGACCACCTTAACCGAAAGAATTCTCTTTTATACCGGCCGGTCTCATAAACTCGGAGAAGTCCATGACGGGGCAGCTCAAATGGATTGGATGAAGCAGGAGCAGGAGAGAGGGATTACTATTACCTCAGCTGCTACTACTTGTGCTTGGGGAGATTTTCGGATTAGTATTATTGATACTCCTGGGCACGTAGATTTTACTGCTGAAGTTGAGAGAAGCTTAAGAGTCCTGGATGGAGCAGTGGCGGTGTTTTGCGCTGTCGGAGGAGTTGAACCTCAGTCAGAGACGGTCTGGCGTCAATCTGATAAGTATGAAGTACCTAAAATTGCTTTTATAAATAAGATGGACCGCATAGGTGCAGATTTTTTTGCAGTTTTAGAAAGTATTGAGAAAGATTTAGGCGCCAACACCTTAGCCTTACAGCTTCCAATTGGGGCTGAGGATAATTTTAAAGGAGTAATTGACCTTGTTGCGATGAAAGCCTGTGTCTACGAGGATGATACTCTGGGAAAGGATTTTAAAATTGAGGAAATCCCTCAAGAATATAAAGAGATTTCTGATAAATATCGACATACTTTGGTAGAAAAAGCTGCAGCTGAAGATAATTTTCTTACTGAAAAATATTTAAAAGACGAAAAGCTAATTACTGAAGATGAGTTAAGAAAAGCTATTCGCAAGGGAGCAATAGCTCGTAAGATTGTTCCGGTACTTTGCGGCTCAGCTTTTAAAAATAAAGGGGTCCAAGGTCTTCTTGATGCGGTAACTTTTTATCTTCCTTCACCCTTAGATATTCCACCAATACAAGGTCACGATGTTGCTGATTCAGAGAATAAGCTCCAACGTGAGCCATCAGACCAGGAGCCTTTCTCAGCTTTGGCTTTTAAGATTCAAGCTGATCAACATATCGGTAAACTAGTTTATATCCGGGTCTATTCGGGATATTTAAAGGCCGGAACTTATATATATAATGCTACCAAGGAGAAGAAGGAGAGGGTTGGAAGAATTGTTCAAATGCATGCCAATCAACGTGAGAATTTAGATGCTGTTTTTACTGGGGACATTGCAGCTGTCGTTGGCTTAAGTAGTACTTTAACCGGAGATACTCTTACTAATCCTGAGAGTCCGATTATCTTAGAGTCAATTGAGTTTTCTGAACCGGTAATCTCAATCAGTATCAAGCCTGAGAATAGAAGCGAACAAGATAAGTTAAGCAAAGGTTTAGCCAAGCTAGCCGAGGAAGATCCTACCTTTAAAGCTCATATAGATGAGGAGACCTCAGAGACTATTCTCTCGGGAATGGGTGAGTTACATTTAGAAATTATTGTCGATAGATTAAAAGAAGAGTTTAAAATTGATGCCATCGTTGGTCAACCTAAAGTAGCTTATAAAGAGGCAATTCTTGGTAAGATAACTGAGGAGTATAAACACGTAAAACAGAGTGGAGGTCGAGGCCAATATGGCCATGTGGTAATTGAGCTTTCAGCCAATGCTGCCGGAGAGGGCTTTGAATTTGAAGATGCCATTACCGGTGGTAAAATTCCTAGAAATTATATTCCAGCTGTAGAGAAAGGGATTATTGAAGCCATGAAGCAAGGTCCTTACGCTGGTTATCCGGTAGTAGACGTAAAGGTAAAATTAATTGATGGTTCTTATCATGACGTTGATTCCTCAGAGCTAGCTTTTAAGCTAACCGCCAGAAGTTGCTTTAAGAGTGGTTTTATGAAGTGTGACCCAGTATTACTTGAGCCTTGCATGGAGCTAGAGATAAATACTCCTGATGAATATGCCAGTAACCTTGTTGGTCATGTCTGTTCTAAGCGAGGAAAGATTCTAGGTATGGAGACTAAGGGAACTCAGAAGACAATTATGGCTGAAGCTCCATTATCAGAGATGTTCGGCTATGCTACTAATATGCGTTCTTTAAGTAGTGGTAGAGCTAACTGCTCTATGCACTTTAAAAAGTATACTCAGGTTCCCAAGGAAATTGCTAAAAAAATCATTGAAGAGAAAGAACAAGCCAAAAACAAGGGCTAGGAGTTGAATTCCTGTATGATTCTCCTAAACTTTATGATATAATTCTATTATATGGATAAAGTTAAGAAGATTTTAATCGTGTCCTCAGATAGTAAGCTTAAAGATGTGCTTAATTTTTGCTTTGATGGTTGGGGATATGAGGTCTTCCTAAAAGCGCCCTCACCAGGTTCTGACGTTGAAGAAATCAAAAAAGTCTCTCCTGACGTTGTCGTGGTTGATGTTCAAACCGCCAGCAAAGAACAACTTGATATTTGTATAAAGCTAAAGAAAGACTTTGCCACTGCTTTTATTCCGGTAATAACCTTAATGAATAAGCGTCACTTACGGGGCCAACTTTTAAATCTTAAACAGGGCGTAGACGATTATCTTATTAAGCCGCCGGATCCTCTGGATTTGCGAATAAGAATTGAGATGTCAATAAGAAGGGCAAAACATAGTATTCATGCTAGCCCCCTAACTGGTCTTCCCGGAGGAAAGATCCTTGAAGATACGCTTAAGGAGAAACTAAGTTCTGGGGCTCCTTTTTCTTTTGCTTATGTAGATATTGATAATTTTAAATCTTTTAATGATGTTTATGGGTATCGCAAGGGGGATAAAGTAATTTTACAGACTGCCTATTTGCTATTTACAACATTAAAAGATCTCGGTAACAGTGATGACTTCATCAGCCACATTGGTGGTGATGATTTTGCCTTTATCACTACACCTGATAAATACGAAAAGGTTTGTAAGAGTTTTATTAATTTTTTCGATAGCATTGTTCCTTTCCATTATTCAGCTAGTGACCGTACTAAGGGTTTTGTTATGGCTAGGGATCGAGCCCGAAAAGTAAAAAAATCACCCTTGATGAGCGTATCTATTGCTGTATTCAATAAAGATGATTCTTCTAAAGTAAAGAGTATCATTGAGGTTAATGAGCGGGTTGTCGAGATAAAGAGATTCTTAAAGACAATCCCCGAGAGTATATTTATGGCTGAGAGAAGGGATTCGATCTCTTTTGCTAATAAGCTGCCGCAAGTTAACAAGAAGGTTCCAGCCCATCCTTATCAACCCTTAGGCCAAATATTGCTTCAAAACCAAGTAATTTCTTATGAACAGCTAGATGAAGGCTTGAGTATACATTGGAAGAAGGGAATAGCTTTGGGTGAGGTTCTTAAAGAATTGGGTTTTGTTGGTGATCAGCAAATCCAAGAAGCTTTAATCACTCAGCGAGTTAATTTTTCTGATTCAGCTCTTAAGAATTAAAATGGAGGAGAATATGTTTAAAGAGATTTTAAATTTAAGTTTTTTAAGTAATCGAGTTCTAGATTATTTAATCTGTATAGGTTTATTTTTACTCAGCGTTATTATAATTAAAATTTTTGAATTAATTATTTTAAAAAAACTAAGGAAATGGGCTGAGCGTTCAGCAACTACCATAGATGATTGCATAATCAACATTTGTGAAAAGGTAGTTACCCCTTTTCTTTATCTTGGCGCGCTCTATGTATCTATCCAGACTCTAACTTTAAATACTTTTTTGACAAAGGTAGTCAATATTTTAGGGATAGCAGTTTTAACTATTTTTACTGTTCGTATAGCCTCGCTATTAATCACCTATGGTTTTCAAACTTATTCTCGAAAGACTAGGCAAGGTTCAGCTACAGATCATAGCTTAAAAGGAATACTCAAAGTAATTAAGTTCATTCTTTGGTCAGGAGCAGTGATATTCTTCTTAGATAATTTAGGGTTTAAAATATCAGCAGTCATTGCCGGTTTAGGTATTGGTGGTGTAGCTATTGCTTTGGCAGCTCAAGCAGTCTTAAAAGATTTATTCAGTTATTTTTCTATACTTTTTGACCGGCCTTTTGAGATTGGTGATTTTATTATTGTCGGAGATCTTTTGGGTACAATTGAGCATATTGGAATTAAGACTACCCGTATTCGCAGCTTAGGCGGTGAGCAGTTGGTTTTTTCTAACTCTGATTTGACTAATTCCCGGGTGCGTAATTATAAACGGATGCAGAAACGGAGAGTAGTTTTTAAATTAGGTGTGGTCTATGACACCCCGCTTAAGGTCTTAAAAGAAATACCTCAGATAATTGAGAAAGCTATCAAAAGCATTAAGGATACTGTATTTGACCGGGCTCATTTTTCTTCTTACGGTGACTTTAATCTTGTTTTTGAGGTAGTCTATTATGTTTTAAGCAGTGACTATAATAAATATATGGATACCCAGCAGGAGATAAATTTCCTGATTAAGGAAGAGTTTGAGAAGAAAGGAATTGAGTTTGCTTTTCCTACTCAAACTATACATCTAAATAAATAAACTTTTGTAAGCCTGTTCCTTCCTCTTTTTGAGATAAAAAGATGAATACTTATTTAGTAGTTATTTTAGTTATTCTTATTGGTAATTATATCTTAGATTTAATTATTGAGCTTCTCAATGTAAAGTCTATAAAAGAGAAGTTGCCGGAAGAGTTTGAGGGCTTTTATGACTGCGCTAAATATAAGAAGTCTCAAGAGTATTTAAAGGATAATACTTATTTTAAATTAATCCAAGCTGCGAGCATAACTGCAGTAGTTTTATTCCTTATTTTAAGTGGCGGGTTTAACTTTATTGATAAAATAGCTAGAGGCTTTAATTTCGGCATTATTCCTACCGGTCTTATTTTCTCCGGGATTTTATTTTTTTTCTTTCAAATTATTGAGATGCCTTTTTCGATATATCGTACCTTTGTTATTGAGGAAAAGTATGGTTTCAATCGTACTAAGCCTAAAACTTTTATTTTAGATATTTTAAAGGGTTGGCTACTGTCGATTATTATTGGCGGCTTACTTCTTTCTTTAATCCTTTGGTTTTTTATAAAGAGCGGTAGCTTAGCCTGGGTTTTTTGCTGGTTAGGGGTAAGTATTTTTGAATTTTTTATAATTTTTATTGCTCCAATCGTAATTATGCCTTTGTTTAATAAGTTTACACCATTAGAAGAAGGAGAGCTAAAGCAAGCAATCCAAACCTATGCTAAAAGTCAAAATTTTAAGTTAAAGGGTTTATTTAAAATGGACGGTTCCAAGCGTTCCTCTAAGTCTAATGCTTTTTTTACTGGTTTTGGTAAGTATCGGCGGATTGTTCTATTTGATACCTTGATTAAAAACCATAGCGTTGATGAGTTAGTCTCAGTATTAGCTCACGAGATGGGCCACTATAAGAAGAAGCATATTTTAAGGATGATGACTATTTCTGTGTTTACTAATGGTTTGATGTTTTTTATTCTCTCTCTTTTTATTAATAACCCCGGGATGTTTGCTGCTTTTAGGATGGATAATCTTTCAATCTATGCTAGTCTTTTGTTGTTTAGTTTTCTTTATACACCGATTAGTGTAATTCTCTCCTTAGCCGGTAATATTCTCTCTAGGTACCACGAGTATCAAGCTGATAAATATGCGGTAGTAACTTACAAGAGGCCTGAGGCTTTTATTTTGGCCTTGAAGAAATTAAGTGTAGATAACCTTTCTAATTTAACACCCCACCCAGCAAAGGTATTCATATCTTATAGCCATCCCCCGGTTTTAGATAGAATTAAGGCCTTAAGAAATAGTCCTTAAAATGCGCTATATTTTACATGTAGATATGGATGCTTTCTTTGCTGCTATAGAGCAGCGGGATAATCCGGTTCTTCTGGGTAAGCCGGTAATAGTTGGCTCTGATCCTAAGAAGGGTAAAGGCAGAGGCGTTGTTTCAACCTGCTCTTATGAGGCTAGAAAATTTGGTATTCATTCCGGTCAGCCAATATCTACAGCTTATAATATCTGCCCTAAAGGTGTATTTCTGCCGGTAGATTCTGCGAAGTATAGTCAAGTATCTGATGAAATTTATGAGGTTTTTTGTGATTTTACTCCTAAGCTAGAGATGATCAGCATTGATGAAGCTTTTCTAGATATAACCGGAAGCCATCATCTTTTTGGAGGCCCCAGGAAGACCTGTGAGCTATTAAAGTTGCGGATAAAAGAGAAGACTGGACTAACTGCCTCAGTTGGTTTAGCTCCTGTTAAGATGGTTGCTAAAATCGCCTCAGACATTGATAAGCCCGATGGTTTGGTTATCGTGAACCAGGGTAAAATCATTGATTTTCTCTGGCCCTTAGATATTGGTAAAATTTGGGGCCTAGGTAAGAAAAGTAAAGTTATCTTGAATGATTTAGGAATTAAGACCATTGGTGATTTAGCTAAGAAAGATTTAAAAGAAATAGAGCAGATATTAGGTAAAAATGGTGAATATTTCTGGACTTTGGCTAATGGTATGGATGAAAGGGAAGTGGAAACAGAGATAGAAGCTAAATCAGTAAGCAATGAAAATACCTTTGCTGAAGATATAGGAGATAAAAGGATAATTGAGGTCGCTTTAATTAGTCTTTGTGAGAAGGTGTCTGGTCGTTTGCGTCAAGAGGGCTTAAAAGGAAAGACTATTACTTTAAAGATAAGACTGGAGGGTTTCTTGACCTTTACCCGGGCTAAGACTCTGAGTAAGCCGACTAATTTTATGAAGACAATCTACGAGACTATAAAAAATCTCCTAGATAAGTTTAATCGTAAGGGTAAAAAGGTGCGGCTAGTTGGAGTTAAAGTTTCAAATTTTACTCAAGGAGAGGTTCAAGCGAATCTTTTTGAAGAAAAAGATGAAGAAAAACAGGAGAGGATGCATCAGGCTATTGATAAGATAAAAGATAAGTTTGGCCAGACAGCGATATTTAGGGCTGGAGGCAGATCTCCTTCTAGATAGACAGGCAAAAAGCCTTGACTAGGCTAAATTGCCTATATAGAATGAAGAGATAAGATGTTTAATTTAATAAAATGATATATAGAAATAGTATAAAAAACAGAGTTACCCTAATGGTTTTTTTATCCGTTTTTACCGTTGTAGCGGTAGGTCTTGGCCTGGGAAGCTATTTTAATACTAAGTTGCTCCATAAAACTATTGGACAAAATAATTTTAAAATAGCTCAGTTGTTTAGTGAGGCTGTTAGTGGTATTTTTGATGAAAGGATTGAAGACTTGGAGATCTATATGTCCCATTTTTCGCGTAAAACTGAAATACTAAAGAATAATGCGAAGTATGTCGGAATGGATGAAGCTGCTCTTAAAGATTACTTTAGCCGCATGGATAAAGAATGGGTCGAAGCCTCTGATGATAGTCTGTTGATTAGAGAGTATCTGGATAGTCCTGTCAGCGAGAGATTAAAAATAATAGTTGAGAAGGATTTGGGTTTAGCCGAAATGTTTATAACTGATAGGTTCGGCGGTTTGGTTGCCTCTTCAGGAAGAACCAGTGATTTTTACCAGGCAGACGAAAAGTGGTGGGAGGGAGCTTTCGATGGAGGAAAAGGTAAAATTTTAATCGGCGATATTGAGTATGATGAATCGTCTAAAACTTCGAGCCTGGCTCTTGCAGTTCCCGTTAGAATGGAGTCTGGTGAAGTTATCGGTATTTCTAAAACTATGTTAAATATTAAATTTTTATTCAGGTCCTTAGAAAAGTTTAGAGTCGGAAAAACCGGTCATGTGGTTTTAGTTAATCGCCAGGGGTATATGTTATTTCATGAAGGCCTTGAGCCGTTAAAAGAAAGGATTGTTAACGAAATTATTTTCCAGAAGTTGATAGAATCGGAACAACAATGGGTAATCGCGAATGACCCTGCTACTCATAAAAGGAAGTTATCCATCGCTTACGCAAATATTCATCACCCTTTGTTTGCGGAGGGTGAGGGCGATTGGAGAGTTTGTGTAGTCCAAGACGCTGCAGAGGTACTCGTCCCGCTAAATGATTTATTTTCTCAATTTGTGATGATTTCATTCATTCTCCTGACGGCTACAGGGGTTGTTGCTTTTAAAACAAGTTCACGTTTTGTGAAGCCGATAAATAAACTGTACGAGGCTACAATTAAAATTGGTGAAGGAAATTTAGATTATAAGGCAGAAATTAAAACTGGCGATGAACTTGAAGAATTGGCAAATTCTTTTAATAAGATGACTCGAAATTTAAACCAAAGCACTGCTTCGATAAAGATACTTAACAAAGAAATTACCGAACGTAAGAAAGCGGAAGAAAAAATAAAGATAGCTGCCCAAGAATGGCAGAGGACATTTGATTCCATAACTGATTTAGTCTTTATCCAGGATACGGAGTCTACTATTGTCAAGGTTAATAAAGCTTTTGCTGCAGCAATGAAGGCTAAGCCGGAGGAGATTGTTGGCAAAAAATGCTATGAAGTGGTCCATGGACGTAGTTCTTCTTGGCCAGGATGTCCTTTTCAAGCCATGAAGGAGACCAATAAGGCTTGCAGTGAAGAGGTGGATGACCCACACATTGGAGTACCTCTTTTAATTACTGTCTCACCAATTTTTGATGAAAAAGGAAAGATTATCGGTGCAGTACATATAGCTAAAGATATTACTGAGCGTAAGAAATTAGAAAACCTTAAAGATGAATTTATCAGTACTGTTTCTCATGAACTGCGTACCCCTTTGTCAATAATTAAGGAGGGTGTATCTTTAGTTTTGGATGAAGTGCCGGGTAAGATTAGTCAAAAACAAAAAGATATTCTTAAAATGAGTAAAGAAAATATAGACCGTTTGGCGCAAATTATAAATGATTTATTAGATATTTCTAAAATCGAAGCCGGTAAAATGGAGCTTAAAAAGACTGTAATAGATATGGCTGAAATGATAAGAAAATTATACCAAGAATGGAACCTCGGGAGTAACGAGAAGGAGCAGAGCTTTGAATGTCGTGTTCCCGATTCCCCGGTAAACATTCATGCTGATCCTGACAGGATAATACAGGTATTAGACAATTTAGTTTCTAATGCCATAAAGTATACTTTTGCAAAAGGCAGGATAGTAATTGAGTTGATAAATAAGAAAGATAGTATTGAGATTTCTGTTTCTGACACCGGCCGCGGAATATCCAAAGAGGATTTACCTAGGGCATTTACCAAGTTTCAGCAGTTTGGACGAGTAGCTGGGGCAGGCGCAAAAGGTACCGGGTTGGGTTTAGTAATTACAAAAGAGTTAGTTGAAGATCATGGTGGTACCATAAAAGTTGAAAGTAAGCTTAATAAGGGTACTAAATTTACTGTTATTTTACCCAAAGGCGTTAATACTTAGAAGGAATAAAGAATGTCAAAAAAGAAAGTATTGTTTATCGAAGATGAGTTTGAAATTGTTGATTTGATGAGAACAAGGCTTGAGGCTAATGGCTATCAGATGTTTTCAGCCTATGATGGTGAAGAAGGCCTAAAGAAGGTTGAGGAGAATAAGCCGGACTTAATTCTTCTTGATATTGTTATACCTAAGATAAATGGATTAATAGTTTGTCAGCGGCTGAAGAATGGTTCCAAGACAAAAGATATCCCCATAATCGTAGTCTCAGCTTCAGGCGGAAAGGATTTACCAAAGAGGTGTCGGGAAGCAGGCGCAGATGATGTAGTTATTAAGCCATTTGAGGCCGAAGAACTTCTGAGTAAAATTTCTAAGTTGTTGGAGGAATAATAAATTACAAAGGGAGAGTAAAATGACTAAAAGAATTTTAGTGGTTGATGATGAGCCTCAAATAGTTAGTATGTTAAAGATGCGGCTTCAGGCCAACGGGTACGAAGTCATTACTGCTGCTGATGGAGAGGAAGGGTTGCAGAAAGCAAAAGACCTTAAGCCCGATTTAATTATTTTAGATATTATAATGCCAAAGATGGCTGGTAATGAGGTAGCTGAGGCTTTAAAGGAAGATGACCAATTTTCTAAGATCCCGGTTATCTTTTTAACTTGTTTAGCTGACGGTATGGTAGATAAGCAGGGTAGTGAAAAGATAGGTGGCAATCTTTTCGTCGCTAAACCTTTTGAGGCTGATGAGCTATTGCTAATTATTGATAACGTTTTAAAGAAATAGTTAAGCGAGGAGCAACTATGGCAAAAAGAATTTTAGTGGTTGACGATGAAACCCAACTGGTTGAGATGGTAAAAATGCGGCTTGAGGCTAATGGTTATGAGGTTTTATCAGCCTATGACGGCCAGGAAGCCTTAGACAAGGCAAGGGCTGAGAAACCAGACCTAATGATTTTGGATTTGATGCTACCTAAATTAGATGGATATAAGGTTTGCCGGATGCTTAAATTTGACGAGAAATACAAGAGTATTCCGATAATTCTTTTTACTGCTCGGGTTCAGGAGTCAGACAAAGAAACAGGCAGCCAAGTAGGAGCAGATGCTTACATAACTAAGCCTTTTGAACCACAAGTATTGTTGGCAAAGATTAAAGAGCTTTTAGGTGAAAAATAGAGAGGTTAATATGGCTGAAATAAAGAAGCGAGTCCTTTTAGTCGATGATGAACGTGATTTTGTAGATGTTTTTAGTATGCGCCTTCATTCCCGTGACTATGTCGTCAGTACAGCTAATAATGCTGAAGAAGCTTTGGAGAAGGCTAAGGAAAAACCCGATCTTATTCTCCTAGATTTAGTATTGCCTGACATGAGCGGCTACGAGGTTTGTCGTCGGCTACGCGCGAATAAAATGACTAGTCGAATCCCGATTATTATGCTTACTGGAAAAGACACCTCACAGGATAAGGTTGAAGGTTTATATACTGGTGCTGATGATTATGTTACTAAGCCTTTTGAAGTAGAGGAGTTATTTGCCCGAGTGGAAGCAGTCTTACGGCGTAATCGCCCCTTTGACGAGAGAGTGAAAGATAAAGCTAAGGCGATAAAAGAGGTTAAGAGGCTTATTGAGGGTGAGTTAATCACTCCTTACTTTCAATCGATATTTTACTTAAAACCTCAACGTTTCTTGGGCAGAGAAGTCTTAAGCCGGCCACCAGCTGAAGGTTACTTTGGAAACCCGGAAGTTTTGTTTGATACTGCCTTTCATCTTGGCATGCTCTTTGATTTAGAGACAATGTGTCACAGAAAAGCTTTGGTTAAGCTGGGGAAAAAAGCCAAAGAAAGTTTAACCTTTTTTAACGTTAGCCCTTATCTTCTTCAGGATACTAAGTTTAAAGAATTTAGTTCATTTTATGAAAATTATGTTGGAGCAGACGATATTGTTTTAGAGCTAACCGAGCGGACATCAATTGACGATTTTGCTGGTTTCTTGAAGACCATAAAATTCTTTAAAGATAGAGGATTTAAGATTTCTATCGATGATATTGGAAGCGGGTATGCTGCCTTAGATTTAATAGTAGAGATTAAACCTGATTTCGTAAAAATTGACCGACATCTTATAATGGATATTCAAGATAATCCGGTTAAACAAAATCTTCTCAAGGCGATAATTAATTTTTGTGGTCAAAGTGAGATTACCTCTATTGCCGAGGGAATTGAAAAAGAAGAGGAACTAAAGGTTTTAGTTGACTACGGTATTGACGCTGGACAAGGATATCTTTTAGCAAGACCTAGTCCTGAAGTTAAGGAGTAAGTGATGGCTAGAAAACTAAACATCGATTTATTAGTTGAAAAAGGAATAATTACTAAGGATCAGCTTAGTAAGGCTAAGGAAGAGGTCCATAAAACCGGTATGCCTACAGAGAAAGCTTTAGAAAAATTAGGGTTTATTTCTGAGATTGATATAGTTAGAGTTGTGGCTGAATCTTTGGGTATCCCTTTTATAGATCTCAATGATTACTTAATCGATCCGGAAGTAATAAAGTTAGTTCCTGAGAATGTAGCCGAGAAGCACAAAGCTGTACCTTTATTTAAAATAGGTGATACTTTAACCGTGGCTATGGTAGACCCTCAGGATATTACGGCAATTGATGATATTAGAAAGAAGAGTGGAGTTGAGGCAGTTGATCCAGTTCTCTCAACTCTTGAGATGATACAAAAAGTTATCGATCAGTATTATGGTGCTTTAGGCAGCGTTGATAGTTTAGTCCAAGGATTAACAAAAGAGGAAGTTGAGAAGAAAGAGAAAAAACCAGAAGGATTAGCCGAAATAACTGCTGATGCTCCGGTAATTAAATTAGTTAATTTAATTATTATGCAAGCAGTTAAGGATGGAGCTAGTGATATTCATATTGAGCCTGATCAAAAGAAAGTCCTTATTCGTTATCGTATTGATGGAATTTTACATGAGATTCAGGAGCTTCCCAAGCACTTGCAAAGTGCTTTAGCTTCCAGAATCAAAGTAGTCTCAGGCATGGATATTGCTGAAACTCGTAAGCCTCAAGATGGAAGGATGCAGCTTAAGGTAGAGAGCAAGAGTCTAGATTTAAGAGTTTCTTCTTTTCCTACTATTCATGGTGAGAATGTCGTTATCAGAATTCTTGATAAGACCTCAGTGCTTTTGGGGTTAGCTGAGCTAGGGCTTTCCGATGAAGTTTTGGAGGGTTTTAATAAGATGATTAGACATCCTAACGGGATAATTCTTGTGACTGGTCCTACTGGCTCAGGAAAGACCACTACTCTTTATTCAGCTCTAGCTACTATAAATTCCATGGAAAAGAATATAATTACCATTGAAGATCCAGTAGAATATGAATTGCCTCTAATCCGCCAGACTCAGGTTAATCCTAAAGCTGGTTTAACTTTTGCTAATGGTTTGCGGAATATTTTGCGGCAGGATCCTGACATTATAATGGTTGGTGAAATTCGCGATAAGGAAACTGCTGAAATAGCAATTCAAGCTTCATTAACCGGACATTTGGTTTTTTCAACTCTCCATACTAATGATGCTTCGAGTGCGTTAGCTCGTCTTTTAGACATGGAGATTGAGCCCTTTCTGGTTTCAGGGTCAATTATTGCTATACTTGGGCAACGCTTGGTAAGGGTAATCTGTCCTAAGTGTAAAGAAGAACACGTACCTTCAGATGAGGTATGTAAGAACTTAGGTTTGAGTGGAAAAGTAAAGTTTTATCAAGGCAAGGGTTGTCTATCGTGTAAAAGTACAGGATTCTCTGGCCGGATAGGAATTTATGAGCTATTAATAGTAAATGATGAAATCAGGAATATGGTTGCAGCCAAGACATCTGCAAACGAGATCAAGAAAAAAGCAATAGAATTCGGTATGCGCATCTTGCATGATGACGGAATGGAGAAGGCTCGAAAGGGAATAACTACTCTAGCCGAAGTTTTAAGAGTAACTGAAGAGGTGTAGCTGATTATGGCTAATTTTAAATATAAAGCCCGGGATAAGTTTGCAAAACTAATGACTGGTATTCTTTCAGCTGAGACTAAAGAAGATACTGCTATAAAGCTTAAAGATATGGGCTATGTTCCAGTTTCCGTGTCTAAGGCTACTGAGATAAACCCTGGTGATATCCTAAAGAGATTTAGGAGAGTAAGACTTGATGAGATAAATGCTTTTACTCGTCAGTTTTATTCTCTGCAAAAAGCTGGAGTACCTTTGCTTGCTAGTCTTGAAGCAATTGCTATCCAAACTAAAAATCAATACTTTAAAATAACTATAGAAGAAATTATGGACGACATCAGAGGAGGTTTGAGCTTCTCACAAGGTTTAGAAAAACACGGAGATATTTTTGATAATATTTACGTTGGGATGGTAAAAGCAGCTGAGGCTAGCGGTAGAATGGTCGAGGTCCTAGAGAAACTCTCGGAATTAATCGACCGCGAGATTGAAACCCGGATGAAGATAAAATCGGCTACGCGCTATCCGCTGATTGCCTTAGGAGTTTTATGTTTAGGTTTTCTAATTGTAATTACCTTTGTGATTCCCCGTTTTGCCAACCTCTATGATAAATTTAATGCAGCCTTACCATTACCTACGCGCATATTGATTGGTACAAATATAGTCATAAAAAAGTTTTGGTATTTATGTATTTTAATTCTAGGCGGATTAATCGTTGGTTTTAAGTATTTTATCAAATCTAAGGCTGGAAGAGCGCTCTGGGATAATTTTAAATTGAAAGTTCCTGTTTTTGGGCCGCTTGTATCAATGTTAGTGATGTCGCGATTTACTAGAGTTACCGCTATATTGATGAAGAGCGGAGTACCTATCTTAGAGGTCTTAGATTTAGTTGCTATTTCTTCGGGGAATAGCATAATTATTCGAGCAATCCAAAATATCCGAGAGAGCGTTAGACAAGGTAAAGGTCTATCCGAACCAATGAAGGTTTCCAATTTATTTCCGCCGGCTGTAACTCAAATGGTTGCCATTGGCGAACAATCAGGAAAGACCGATGAGCTACTTTTAAGTGCTGCTGATTACTATGATCGCGAAGCAGCCTACATGATTAATAATTTGACTACCTATATTGAGCCAATACTTATTTTTATTTTAGCAGTTATGGTTTTGGTTATGGCTTTGGGAATATTTATGCCAATGTGGAATTTAATAAAAGTATTTAAGCCTAACTAGGCAGATGAAAGATAAAAGTTCTTTGACTTTAATAGAATTTATAGTTGCCCTGGGTATTATTTTCATCTTCCTGGGTGCTTTTGCTGTCAATGCTACTATTGCTTTACGGGTTGGCAGAGAAACTGCCTTGCGTAATGAGCTGGAAAACATCCGAATGTCTGTAGGGTATTACCAGATAATCAAAGGTAGATTTCCCGAGTCTTTAATAGCACTAATGAGCCAGAAGATTTCATTTGAAGATTTGAATGGTGTAATTTTCGGTAAGGGATTCTTAAAGCCATTTAGGATTGATCAGGAAGGAAACTTGATAGACCCTTTTATGAGTAGGTATTACT
>Ga0075120_10001229_pt1 | contig 20432 bp, 11 predicted proteins | sample AntAceMetag02UKL_FD_69792 | JGI IMG/M metagenome (GOLD analysis project Ga0075120, IMG submission 69792) | Saline lake microbial communities from Ace Lake, Antarctica - Antarctic Ace Lake Metagenome 02UKL | ecosystem: Environmental > Aquatic > Non-marine Saline and Alkaline > Saline | place... | reverse complement strand
TGAACCTTCCATATCATTCATTTGAGACATACTGCCTGTTTGCATCTCAATTGGATCAGGAATCGCATTATCACTGCTGATAATCTCGTAGAGATAAAGGTCGGTTATTTCTGTGATATCATCATATTGATTTACTCGACCCACAATCATCACTTCATCACCACGATTTATGATATCCTCAGGATCCCAGGGATCGGGACCATAAACTGAAACGCCATATCCGGTTTCATCTTGAAGATAAAAGATAGAATTATCAAAACTGATAGTATTTGGAGGAACCGTTATTATTCCGGTAGTTCTTACCCAGGTATCCTGGGGAACTTCAGTTTTGATCTCCTCCATGTCAACTTCTATAAATGCCTGCATTTGCAGGTTGCGTTCTATCGGAGGCGGAGAGAAGTTAGTAGGTTCTTCCGCAACTATATCATCGATATAAAGTTCAACATAGCCTTCAAGATTTGCCCTGAGATAATATTCACCGGGAAGTAATTCTCTTACAACGTAATTTCCGAGTGAATCCGAAGTATCTCTTTTGAAGAACTCATTTGTATCAGAGTTATAAACATCGACTACAACAAACTCAAGAGGCTGTCCGTTAAGGATATTCGTTGCAACACCAATCAAATTAGGTCCTGCAGCAGTTTGTCCAAACGCTATAACCGTTTCTTCTTCAGGTTCATTATTTAGGTTATTGTAGCAATACGACAGACCGACTGTTCCTGTACTATTTTCGATACCAATAGTAGTGCTTGCATGGCGCAGATTTGCGCCAAGGTAGCCGTATTGGATACGAATTTCGCCGTTATCGAAAAGAATCACCTCATAGGATACCGACATGTTAATATTATTGCCGCCTCCTAAATAAGGCAGGTGGTTAACTTCATAAACAAAGGCATCTCGTCCGTCTTCCCACTCCATCGTTTCGTAATAAGTAAAAGTACATCCATAACCGCCATGCATGTCGTCCCACCATGGCATAATTAAGTCGTTTGGTGCGTTTGTACTTGGCGCATTAATATTGGAATATGAAGTCATGCTTGCTGAATTAAATCCTAATAGACCGTTGGAAGTTCCCCAGGCATCACTTTTATCTTCTCCATAAAACGGGAAATCAAAACCTATAGCCAATGGACCGCTAGCGGTGTCATCACCCCATCCAGTTATTTGAGTTGCATCTTCGCTGTTTGCCAGATCAATCCATTCAAACTCAGGTCCGTTTGGTTCTGCGCTGTCAATGAATTCATAGCCATCATCATCCGGTCCACCTGTCCTATCTAATTCATTATAATCCTGGCTGGCGGTTTTTGCTTCCTCTTCAATCGCGGCTTTCATGGCAAGTGTAAGTGGCTGATTTTGCGCTAAAGCAAACTTTGCATCTTCAAGAATTCCAGCATTTGCAGTAAAGCTGATTGCCATAAAAATGCTGAACAGGCAAATAAAAAAAATCAATAATCTTGCTTTCATGGTATCACTCCTTTAAACAGTAAACGAAAATATATCAAAATATGAAAATCAGTTGACAATGAATTAATGATCATGAAAAACCTTTTCGATTACTAAATATAACATATTTTCAACCTAAATTCAAAGTAATCCATGGATAGAAAATGCAATCTCTCTCTTTTTAAAAACCTTATAACCGTTTCTAAACAAGAGTATTGAGAGATAAAAAGTGGATATCGTAATCTTCTGTAGCTGCTAAATCATATACGACGAAGCGTACCTACCTATACATAGTTAAATCTTCTATAATCCTTCCTGACTTCGCCCTCCCTCACAATCCTGATGGCAGAAACACCTTCTACCGGACACTTCGTTTCGCATATTCCGCAGCCGATGCAATATCTTTTGTTGACTTTAGGCAATAACAGTACATTATCCTCATCACCATTTTGCAACCCTGTATCTTTTGCCTCACCGGGACGTTTCTCAAAAACAATCGCTTTATTGGGTGTAGGACAATGTTCCTCGCAGACAATACAATTCTCGCTTTTTTCAAATGGGATGCAACTTTTCTCGTCAATAATTGCCAGTCCCATTACTCGCACCTGTTTCCATTTCAAAGGCAAGGTTTCTATTGCTGATGTTGGACAAATTTCACCACACAGATTGCAGTTGAATTCACAATATCCTACGCTGAAATCTGCATAAGGAGTCCAAAAAGCTGCAAACCCCGCTTCAAAATTGACGGGCTGCAAGCATCGCCCTGTAGTCGCGCAAATTCGTACACACTCATTACAACGGATACATCGATCAAGAAATGCCTCCTCTTTCCTTGCTCCTGGAGGGCGAATAAAATGATCGGGTCGTGATTCAGTATCATGCAACAAATTGGTTGAGCCTGCGACAACTATTCCTGCTGCGGATGAAGAAAAAAAACTTCTCCTCGTAAGATCGACAGGACTTAGCATGGAAGTTGGAGAATAATATTTATATGAAGTCGCCCCTGGTTTACAAACTTTACTGCAATTCAAACAGAATATACATTCGGACTTTTCTGTCGTAACAAAATCATCTTCAATCGCACCCATTTTACAACCACGATTACATAATCCGCAGTCATTACAGGTATCTGAATTAACAATCCTTTGAAACGGGCTGAATTTTGACAATAAACCAAGTAATGCACCCAAGGGACAAAGGTTGCGGCACCAGAACCGTTTTGAGAAAAAGCTTAATCCAAGGACAAGAACAAACATTGCTGCTACAATTGAAGCGCCATTTACCCACGTACTTTCAAGCGGCAAAACTTTTAACGCTACTGTATCATAAAAATCAAACAAAAAATCTGATCTCAATCCTGCATCAAGCATTAAATCGAAGCTCCCGTTGAACAGGAAAGTTATCAGCGGAAAAATGACCGAACCGAAGGTACGCCACAAAAGAACAAGCGGATCCATCAACCAAACAATCTGAAAACTGAATATAGATGAGAAAATAAACAGGACCAGGAGAATAGTCTTCCAATGTCGGAATCTCCTGCCACTCCTGCTTTTTCGAGGGGCAATGATTCTGTCGGAAATGTCGATCAAAGTACCAAGTGGACAGAACCATCCGCAAAATCCACGTCCGACAATAATTGGAGAAACGAGGACAATTACGGACAATAGAAACCAGGGTATCCAGGTTCTTTCCGCTGCCATTGTTGTCAAAGCCGTGAGCGGATCTAACCAAAGAAATAACTCGGGAGGAATCCAAGGATTAAAGGGATAGTTTGCCTGTAAAACCGTGATCAGGAAGAAACAGAGAGCTGCAAGCTGAACAGCTTGTCTGATTCGTATTGCTTTTTTCAATGTATAAAACCGTATAATTTGTTTTGGTTATTGTAATTATAGTGTATTCGCAATGACGGTAATGTTAAATATAAGAATACTCCAGAGGAATATTTTCTGCTGTATTCATAGTACCTATACCAGCCCGATCAGCATGAGTCAGCCAGCCGAGTTTATCCGGTTCCAGGCCAAAAAGCTTGACTCCCCATGCATCAACCAGCACCGGATCAATTCCAGCAATAATTGTATTTTTCTGTTCCACATCGTTGAGATTTCCACCGGACGGGCCGTTGCGTTTTAATATCCTAACCGCATCAATGATAGTAAGCTGGGGTTTCAACACTCGGTTAATGTCAGCTATCTTCTGACCGAATGAAAAATGCAGCATACCCCTTTTTCCACCAATCAAACCCATCATATTTTTCAATCCAAGGGACACTTTGGACAATGAATGATGCTTTAAAACCGGCATACTGATCAGGACATCCGCCTCTAATGCCTCTACATAGAATTCCCATTTTTTGAGTTTCGATGCTCCAGGAATTTCTACCTCTTCAAAAAGTTTGTCCCTTATAAACCTTACACTGGCGCCCGCATCAGACATTGCCTTCTCCAGTCCACTGCTGATATAACAGCGTCTCGCCTCCTGGCAGGAATTATCAAATGATAACACCTTTTTTGCGCCTGCTTCTAAACAGAGTTTAACTACTTCGGCAGCGGCTTCAGGATTTGTGTTAGTAGCGTATTCCGGTCCATAATCCCAACTCATATTGGGTTTTAATACGACAGTTTGCCCACTGTTCACGAAACGAGACATGCCTCCAAGAAGCTCAATTGATTTGCGGATCATCTGCGCGGGTGAACCATTCCTTATTAATACAAGATCAGATTGACCGGTCTGAGCGTAAGTTTTGAGCAAAGGAAATCCAAGGACGAATCCACCCGCTGCAGCTCCGGATACCTTTATGAATTTACGTCTTCGCATGATATTCTCCAGTGTAGAGACCTAAAACAGATTGATCATTGTAAACAAAATTGTATAATTTTTGGGACTGACCTGATGTTAAATAACCGAATTTATTGATTTTTTTTCACCCAAATAAGAATTGCATCTATTATTCCCTCGATACTATGTGTCTCCGCTTCAATCGTCACCTCAAATCCAATACTTCTCACAACATCAGAAGTGAATGGTCCTATTGATGCAATTACTGCTTTTGACGCAATCCTTATTGCCTCCTCCCTTCCCCATTGTTCAATGAATGAAGTTGCGGTGGATCCACTGGTGAATGTAATAATATCAATTGGTGCTTCATTGACCCATGCCCGGATACCGTCGTCTAATTGCGCTATTATGGTTTCATAGACCTGGAGCGGCAATACGTTTGCACCGGATTTCTCCAGAGACTCTTCCACATTAGGCTCTCCAAGATTACCCCGAACCCTAATAACATTTTCATCTTTTTCAACTATCAATGCCAATTCCCCGGCGAGTGTATCAGTCGTAAACTTCGATGGTATGAAGTCGGCTTTCAGACCGATCTCCCTCATTGCTTTTGCTGTTCCGGTTCCAATGGCGGCAATTTTGAAATTCCCCAGGGTTCTCCAATCATGTTGATGTTGAAAAAGCTGTTGTACAAAATATCTGACCCCATTCTCACTCGTAAATACAATCCATCCACCCTCAGATTTTTTCTCAAAGAAACTATCCCAGGCTCTATTATCCACAAATGACTCAGTTCTTATTGAGGGTGCAGGTACAATAGAAGCTCCATTTATCCTCAAAAGTTCATACATTGAACCAGCCTGAGATGCCGGACGAGTGACCAGGACTCGCTTCCCAGAAAGAGGAGCCGATTCAAACCACGATAATTTTTCAGATAACCCGACAACTTTTCCAATTACTATCAAACCCGGAGGTTCTACGCCTGCGTTTTCAGCGGCTTGAGGAAGATCAATTAGCGGCGAACCGATGATTCTTTGTGCCTGGGTTGCTCCACGTTCAATAATTGCTGAAGGAGTTTCAGGCGACATGCCTCCCTCAATAAGTTCCTCCACAACCTTTGCAAGCCTTTTAATCCCCATGTAACCTACAAGAGTCCCATCTCCCATGCTTGCAAGACGGTCGTAAGGAAACAGCATATCAGAATTTTCTTTTTCAGTGGACTCATGTGCAGTAAACAGAGTAGTCCATGAAGCATAGTCACGATGAGTCAATGGTATCCCGGCATAGGCGGCAACAGCAGTAGCGGCAGTAACACCTGGGACAATTTCGTAAGGAATTCCTGCGTCTTTGAGGGCTTCAAGCTCTTCCCCACCCCTCCCGAAGATCATTGGATCACCGGCTTTTAACCGTGCTATGTTTTTACCTTCCCGTGCCAGCCGAATCAATAGATTTTCTATATTTCCCTGGGACTGAGAATGCTTTCCTGATCGCTTTCCAACGTAGTATCGTTCAATATGTGAAGGCAGTGTAATAATTAGTGTGGGATCAAGAAGAGCATCATAGCAGACTGCATCCACTGAAGCAAGCACCTCCAGTCCTCGATAGGTTATCAAACCCGGTTCACCCGGTCCTGCTCCAATTAGATACACTTTCCCTGATTGTTTGCTCACCTAAGCACTCCAATTGTTGAAATATCAGTTTCTTTATGAAGAATATAATTTATGCAACAATACATTGAATCATATAACATAATTGGGATTTGTCTCGGGTAGAACAGGAGTTCATTTTCAAAGAAAGTGAACTCCTGCAGTTTTACTCAATTGAGGTAATTACTTAACTAATATCATCTTAACGGTTCCGTTGAAATGGCTGCCAGCTTGCAGCCTGACAAAATACATCCCGGAAACCCATTCTGCGGCGTTTAAAGAAATCTCATGATTTCCAGCATTATAAGTTTTATTAACCGGTACAGCTACCAGGCGTCCTAAGAGATTATATATACCGAGTTTGACATTGGTGCGCTGTGGCAGATCGAAAGAAACTGTCGCCTGTGCGTTAAATGGATTTGGATAGGGCGTGTACAGTCGATATTCCCCCGGTATTGTTTCCCCACTTCTAATAGAAGAATAAATATTATCATAAGTATTTGTAGTAAATAGAATTGCCCTCTCATCTTCCACAGATGCTGAGCCTGGGTAAGAATTACTCCAATAGGAAATCAGCAAGCCATCGGTTTGATCTCCATTTTCGATCCCAGTTGTCCAGTAAAGGTTTCCTTCTTCTTCGCCGGAGGAATGATTCATAGTTTTATACTGGAAAAGGAATTCATTATCGCCGGTAACAGTTGTATGATCCTCATCATGATCAAACAGAATCAATTGGAATGTACAAGGGTTCATGTTATAAAAATCAGTAACCGCATACCATTCAATGATATATCGCCCGCCTTCTTCGTCGAAATATTGATAAATCCCTCCATCGCCGCTTGTACGCCGGTCGTCCCAATATGGTGAAATCATATTGTCAGGTCCAATTGGCGAAGGAATGGTCCAATTCCTGTAGGTAGGCATACCTGTCTGGTTTCCTACGGCTATAAATCCGTTACTTGAGATTGTGATTTCATCAAAAGATTCACCATAATATTGAAATGTAAATGGTAGTTCTTCAACAACTTCCGGCTCTTCCGCCTGATCTAAATCTTCCAGCTCCAGTAAAGTCCCTTCAAAATCCGAATCTTCTGCATCAGGGTTAATTTCGATCCAGGAATACACCGGTGCATGATCATATTCAGTATCGATATCATCAAATGCATAATAACCGTAATTATCAGGACCGGCGGGATCGGACTCCCCGCGTTCACCAAGTGTAATATTTATCCTGACAGTATCAACCTGCCCGGATTCTGTCTCGATTATCAAACGTGCCTTAGCAATATGACCCGGAAATGATTCTTCGATAGCGGACAGTATAAACTCGCCACTCATCCCTGTATTACCGATATCTATAGCAGGTAATTCAGCTTCATTCTCAAGAATATTCAGGAAAACATCATGACTGGAAAGAGTCACCATCGCGGACTCTGAGTTACTTTCTCCAGCATTCATCAGTGTAACGTTCAGTGATGATGTCTCCCCCGGTTCAAGCGGTTCAGACAGTTCCAGGGAGACAAATTCAAATTGAGCGGCGGATATCCTGAATGGAAAACTGTCCTGATATCTCTCGTCTTCACATGAAAATGTCACTTCTAATGATGTAATCCATTCATTCTGAGCTTGCGGAGAAATTGCTATGATTATATCGTTTTCCGCGGTAACTCTTCCCCCTGCTTCGATATTCCTGAATGATGCTTCCGAGGTTAATATTTCTAACCATTGATCATCGGATTCAACTGACATCTCTACACTTGCCTGATCTTCATTTCCGGTATTAATCGCTGTCAATCTTATAGCAACAGTTTCACCTGCTTCGGGGATTCCATTTCCGTTGCCTGAAAGTCTCTCGTTCGTCTCATCAATTACTTCATAATCATCAATTCCAATACGTGCAGCCGGGCGGATAATCGCAATTTCTTCCCTGTAAGGAGCATAGTTTTGACTGGTTACCGTGAGCCACGCAGTGCCTGGATATTCAAAATCAGCGTCAAGATAAATCTCACCAGCTGCCCCAGTCAAATCATGAAAAACGGTATCCTCCATGTCATCACTCTTAAACAATGTAACCCAGGCATCTTTCACCGGATTATCATCTCCCATGACTGAAACAGTGAATTCTCGTTTACCGAGTTCAATGGTATCCGGGGATGAAACCTGAAGCGTCCCCGGCACATCAGTCCAAAACCAGCATAGGGGATCCCCCATAAGATTTATCCAAGTGCTGAAATTTGTAACTAATTCATCTTCAAAAGAATGATAATTAACCCAGAGATTTAATTTAGCTCCGGTCAACAGATCGCCAAGCGCAGGCGCTCTTTGAGAAAACGCACTAAATACAGCTCCTCCAGCCATTGCATTATTGAGTCTTGTTAATGTGAAAGACGACGCTGTGGCTATCGCACCGATTGCTCCGGTAGGTGAATTAATCGTTCCTGCACGAATATATGCTTCACTGATACTGAAGCTGTTTGCCCAGTCCCCGGTATTACAGGTTATGTCAAGCGCTACCGGGAATTTTCGCGCATTAGTAAGATTTTGAATATTTGCCTGCTGGAAACCATGACCGACAAGCCCACGATATAGATAGAAACTGATTCCACTGTTCCACCGGCTCTGGCTTCGTGTATTCACAGGACCTAATCCATCATTGTAGAAGGCAGTATCCACCCTTGTATATCCAGCTTCCAGCATTAATTTCCTGGTATATCGGCATAGATAAATAGTTGAAATCCCTGAAACATCCGATCCAGCCGCTACCATTCCCCGGCGATACCAGGTTGTATCATCCATATACGGAGTACGCTCATATTGCAGAACTTTGTTGACATACTTTACAGCGTCCATCGTATTCTCGACACTTATTCTTCCAATCGAAACGTCTGGGAATTCATCATTCCCCGCAAGTGTCGTATATCCATGATCCCCGGCTCCATAATCGCCCTGAATCCCGGCAGTGCCGGGTGGTACTGAAAAAGCGCCTGTTGCATCTCCTATCACAACTACATAATCAAATTTAGTTTCAGCTTCTTCATAACGGTCACTCAATTCACCACGAATACTTGCACGCGACCAGTTATCTACATCGTTATCTGTTAATAATGTCAGTTTCCAGCCTTTCTGCCTTTTCCAGTCGAACCAACCCTGCATTGCATCTAACAGACCGGGATCGTCTCGCATTACGACCTGTACACAGCCATGATATGTTTCATACCTGTCTAATTCACCCTCATCCCAGTTGAGCAGCGTTCTGTAAAATGGCAGGAATGCACGGCTCATAGCAGCCGGAGGCTCGTCTAATGTATTTATCTGGTTATTGCCTGTATAAGTAACTGATATTTTCATCTCATGATGAAATTCAATAGTGCCTTGGGACGAATTATATTTTACCGGTGATATTCTTAATGGTGCGATCCTGAGATCATGGAAAATTACTGGGGAACCAACCTCGATGATTTGTCCTGATAATGATCGCTCTAAATTTTGACTCAGATCAGCGGGTGTATCATCTTCTGTAAAATTATCGAATTCATCAAGTGAATATATATCATACTCCGACTCTACAATTTCAACTCTCGCGCCGCCCTCAAACGGCATAATGAAGTATGCATTTACGGTTGGCGAAACCGGCAAACCGTTGTTCTCATCAAGATTAATATTACTCAAGATCAGGTCAGGAAATTCATTGGTATTATCATTCTGCATTCCAGCATTTAATTCCGGAATAATTATAGTGACAGTGAAGCCATCCTCACGTGAATCCAGGCCATAAGTCTGATATGATAATAATGGTGAGGCATTATCTTCTGTCAGAGCATATACCGGGATAAGTACGTTTACAGACAAAATAATTACTAACAGCGTAAAAATTGCTTTGTTGAGTTTAATGTGCATTTTTCTCTCTGTGGAAATAATGATCTGAGTGCAAAGGATTCCTTTTAAAGATGAATTAAGCAAGAACCAAGCCAATGTACCGTATTCTTTCATCACTTTCTAACGTCATAAACTATAATATTTTATTAAAAGGAGATTCAGGAAAACCATCAGGTAGGGTATCAATAATCATTCGAGTCATGCAAATAATGCAGAGAAGTGGGATTTTTTCAAGCCTTTTCTCAGAAACAGGTTTTCCATGATTTGAGTAGTTAACCGATTAGATATAATTGATCTTTGTAATTTGATAATGCTCCAGTTCTCTATTCGATCAATAGAATAGTACCTGTGAACCGGCGATCCATAAATATCTATATGTTAATCACAGCATAAAATTATCCCTTCCAAAGAATGGGATTGCAGTAAATCTGAATGAAACGATAAACTGTCAATCACCCTTATTATTGATGCACCGCATGATACAGGTCTTCAGTTGTGGTGCAATGGGTGACTGAAACTCAGTTCCCCTTGATAAATAGAGTCTATTATTATATGAAAACACTTTACCTTTCGTCTCAGAAAACATATATTTGCAATTTTGTTAACCGATTTATAATTTACTTATCACTCGATCAAAAGTCAGCCTGGATATGGATGATTGATCAAATTCGCTGTGAGGAGTTGAAATGCTGTCAGGGATGCTGCTGAACCACCCATACATTAAGTCCTTTTTAAAGGCAGTTCTTGCTTTTTTTATACTCGTGTTCGGTTTTATTGCTTTCTACTCGTTTATTTCTGCTGATGACCCTGATGCTCAGTTCAATCTTGATGCCATGATTGATTACACTGTTGCCTGGGTTGATTATGATCGCTATCGAAAAGAATTGGAACATATATCTCATTTCGATCAAATTGAGGTTGAATATATCGGTGATACAACTCGTTTGAACTTCGCTCTATCTCATCTCGACTATTTTCTTGAAACACGTTTTGATAAGTATTTCAAAGGTATCCCATACGTTGACTGGGATAAATGGATGATCCCCGGTAATGATGAATATCGAGAAATAAGAAGACGTGTAATCGGCGGTGATCCCGATGATGCAATGTTTGATGAAATCGGGAAAATGTGGATCACATTCAAAACCTGGAGAATCAGCGATAGAACTGTGTATTACAGCATCAGGTTTTATGTTGGTACGGAAAAAGATATTATCGGCTACAGTGATTTCAGGGTAGGAAATACAAAAAGAACTGTTATGATACATATCTTTGAGAAAAACGTAGATATGATGACCAGGGTATTTGCTCAAAAATTCTTCTACCTGAGAAGAGAACCACACAAGGCGCCAAAAGTAGAGAAGATTTAATTTATTCTTGGAATATCTTATTGAGAAATAGCTCACTTTCGATGAAAGTGAGCTATTTTTGTGGTAATCTTGAATGACGTTCTCAGCAATATTAAAATCTGGTACAGATAGGTTATAGTATAATTTCTCCTATTTCATATATATCACTTTCCTGATATCTCGCCATCCACCGGTTGAAGCTGAACGGATGAAATAAACTCCGGATGGTCCTTTGGCATTCCATTGAATTGAATGATAACCGCCGGCAAAATTGCCTGAAGCCAGTCGCTCAACCAGCCTGCCGGTAATATCATATAGGCCGATAACTAATTCAGTTTGTTTCGGCGTTGCCACCACAATATTTATGGTTGAATTGAAAGGATTTGGATACACTGCGCTGATTTCCATTTTTTCAGGCAAAGTTATATCCCTTTTATTTACAGCAACTTCTATCTCCAAGTGCAATGTATTACTCGGCTCAGTCTCCCCTTCATGGTAGGAAGCAGTTACATAATAATCAGCAGACCAGATATCGTATGCGTCCAGGGTATCGGAGTATTTTGGATGCGCTACCCTGACAATCTCTTCTCCATCTCGATAAACAATAAAATTCAACAATTCGTTGATTTCACCACCTTCACCAGTATGTGCCCATGACAAATCCGCAATCCAAAAATGCTCCATTACAGGGAACCAAATTTCACCCTGGAGATCAGTCGGAGCAGCCATGGGTGTGCGAGAAACATCTTCCTCAAGAGATGGAATCAGGACGACTTCATCTGCCGTGATACTCACTACTCCCTGGAACATCAGCCAGTCACCCTCGCTCCACATAGTCAAATCAATTCCTGTATCCTCATAAATCATTATTCCTAATTCACCACTCCCGTCATCAATATCCAGGACGTAAGATCCATCTCTCTCCGGATCTTCAGCGAGAAAACCGGCAGTCTGCATCCATGAACCTTCCATATCACCAAAATCCATCATATCTCCAGTCGAAAGGATTATCAGCTCAGGCAATTGATTATCGTGGGAGATCACCTCCCATGTATGAAGATCGGTTATAATGGATACATCATCTATCTCATCCCGCCGACCAATTATTCGAACCGAATCGCCTCGAAGCAGGTCATTTTCGGGATCCCAGGCATCATCCATATATACATGAACGCCATATTGAGTGGTGTCGCCGACGTAGAACGAGGTGTGTTCTATTGTGGTTGTGTTTGTCGGTTGAGTTACTATCCCCGCAAATTCAACCCAGTCATCAACATTTGCATCTTCCTGTACCTGTTGGATATTCATTTGCCATAGTGGATACATCTCTACGTTTTGCTCAATAAACGCGCTATTCTCGCCCTCAAGTCCTTCAACAGTGATGGTAAGACATCCTTCGTATGCGTATGTCGCGTAATAAATAATATCTTCAACCAAGTGTTCTTCAAACAAATAGGAACCGTCATCTTGTGTAAAGCATGTCTCGATCAATTCATCGTCCTCATCATAGAGATTAATTTCTACATCCTCCAGCGCATCACCGGTTCCAGCGTCGGTCACGGTTCCAAATAGTATTGCTGCATGGAAGAAGCTATACATGTTTTCAAACATCTGGGTCAGAATTTCCAAATCCTCATTATTACGGTAGTAAGCGTAGTAAGGATCTACCGCCAGGAAGAAAAACTCACCATGATCTATCGGTTTGACAAGGAACATGGGCCAGCCGCTCATGTTCTCTGCAACAACCTCAGCATCATCGTCATTTACATAAAAGTAGCCATCCCCGAAAGCATGACTATTGCTCTCATCAGGAAGGTTGAAGGCAAGGGCATGCTCATCATCAACTAACCTGAATCCTGAATCATTATTCACCATTGAATCAATTGTACCTTCGACAAATTCATTCATACAAGCAGCATATTCTTCGCTAGCATATGAATTGCCCGCATAGATAACATGTCCACCGTCGGATGCGAATTCAGCCATTGCTTCAAAAACATCCTGATCGTAATAGCCTGATCGTTGAACATAAACAACCCTCTCATACTCATCCAGGTTGTCAACATAATCTGCGAAATGTCCTTGATAATCGTATGAATAATCGAATTCTTGATCGAGATCATCGAGTATATCATCAATTATATTAGTCCGGGCATCAGAAGTCGATAAAATAAGAGATGACGAATATGCAGGTGGCAGGCTGACCAAAAAAGCTATGGTCAGGATTAGAAAAACAATTTGATTCTTCATTGGTGAATCCCCTTCATCGTTAAAAATCAAAATGTAAAATCTGTAGAACTGCGAAATAAAAGTGTTATTTTTGGAAAATTATCTGGTAAATGAATTCTTGATCTATTAAACTATGTTCATACTTATGTGGAAAGCAATAGATTTGGAGAAAATACATGAAAATCTCTTTGATTAAGTTAAGATTTGTGCTCATCTGCACATTGATATTTCCCGAAGGGTGGCCCGATTTGACGGGTGACGGGTGGCCCGATTTGACTTGCAAATCGGGTTTCTCAAAGATAGTCTAATAATTTTGTGTCAAGTGATAAACGAAGAGGAGGTTTGATGTTTGCAACTTCGGCAAAGTATTGCCAAAGTTGCATGAACATATAATAGTAAACAATTATTACACTCCTCTGACAGGCAAGTTGATCAACTCAATTGAAACTCCACGAAACCTGACTTGCAAGCCAAGTCAGGGCACCAGTCCGTCACCCGTCGTTTAACTCCAGAATCACAATCAGCTATTCCCTCCCGCGAGAAGGATTAGTGAAAATGTTAATTTATAACCTCTCCGGTCAACTGGTTGAAACCATGATAGACGAAGATCAAACACCGGGGAATTATAGTATTACCTGGGATGCTTCAAATGAAGCTGGTGGAAACTATTGGTGTCAATTAGTGGTCAATGGCGATATATATCAAACAGGAAAGATAGTTATGGTAAAATAAGAAAAATTTTCCCTTTGATATACAGACTGGTTCAGGAGAAATGAATCAGCCTGTTTTGTCTCAAAGTCATACGTAATCATCATTTTTTTAGTTTAATAAAAGTGATCTTTACTTGAAGACTAAAATTGTCATTATTTTAATCCTGACCAGTTGACTCCAGCTTAATATTGTTGTAATTTAATAATAAGAGTGGACGCCGGTAGGATTATAAAAAATCTGTGGCGTCCTCTCTTTTTTTTGGCTTTGGAAGAATGAACAAACTAAGCACTGTTAACACATTGGCAAGAAAGGAGTACTACGATGAGGCGAACATGGTTAATTATGATCGCTATCGCAATCCTGAGCGTTTCCACAACTATGGTGTTCGCAACGGGCAACCCGGAGCGTAACCGGACCAGGATTTCGAAACAAAACCTTCTTACAGAAGCAAAAAATCTCCACGAAAACGGCGAGCAATTAAGCAATCGACAACAGCGTATGCTGCGTAGAAGTGGAGTAATTCCGGCTACGACTCATGAACTTGACGAAACCGGCGGGCCGGACGATTACGGTTACATTTACATCGACAGCAATGAAGATGATGGTCCAACTTATGGTTGGATTGATGTCAGCCGTACCGGTACTGAGATCAGGGACATGGGAGATGACGATTACCGTGGACTGATTGATCTGCCTTTCGACTTCCCATATTACGATGATACATATGACCAGATTTATATCTGTTCGAATGGATACCTCGTACTCGGTGAAGTCGAAGATGACTGGGTTCTCGGTGAGTATGAGAACACAGAACTCCCGGACGATGAAGTAGATTTTCCCAACAACGGGCTCTATTTCATCTGGCAGGACCTGAATCCTGAGATCGAGGGTGAGATCTATTACGGTGAAGACGAGGACGGCAACTGGGTCTGCCAGTTCACAAGTATTTACGACTTTGAAGAACGCGGACAGGTTTCCGTTGAGGTTATCCTCTTCCCCAACGGCAACATCCTTTTCCAGTATGATGGACTCACGAGGAGTTTTCCGCGTACTATTGAAACCATCGGTATCGAGAACAGTGATGGGACCGATGGGCTGATGGTATCATACGAAAATAACCCGGCGAGTTACCCACATGACGATCTCGCGATCCTTTTCATTTATCCTGATGCAGACCCGGATGCGTCTATCACCGGGACGGTCACCACCGAGGAAGGCGAAGCAGTCTGGGGTGCAAATGTAAACTTCGGTGACTACGAGGCTACTACTAACCAGGATGGTGACTATTCCATTCGCGAAATCAATTCCGGGGTATATACTGTCATGATCCTGACCGAGGATTTTGTCACTTATATCGAGGACGATGTGGTTGTCGATCCTGGGGAGAACGTGTTCGACTTCGAACTGGAATATCCTAATGCTGACATTGTGGGTGTTATCTCCGACGTCAACACGGGTTTAGCTATCGAGTTCGCGATAGTCGAACTCTGGCAGGAGGAAGCCGGTGAAGAACCGATCACGACAACCGTCACCGGACGTGACGGAGCATATCGTTTCCCCGGTGTAATGCTGAATCCGTATGAGATACATGCCTGCGCATTACGTTACCAGTCGAACTTGTCACGTCTTGATGTTGTTGAGCATGGGGCAGAGTACGAAGTTGATATTAATCTCTTCCCAATAGACGAAGTGACAATCGAAGAGATTCAGACGCAGGGCGAAATCGGATCGCTGGTGATCACTACCGGTATTGTGACACAGGGTACAAACATCACCTCAACCGACCAAACCGACTTTTACATCCAGGATGGCGATTACGGTGTAAAGGTTTACAGTGATGAACCGTGGTTTATGGATACCGAGATGGTCCGTGGTGATGAAATTGAAATCGTTGCGGAGATTGGATTGGTAGATGGTATGACTTCCCTGATCAACTGGCAGGATTTCACATTTATCACAAACGATAATCCCATGCCTGATCCTCTGCTCGGCACCACTGAGGAGTTAGCGCTTAATGCAGGGATGGAAGGCGCTTTTGCCCTTACCGCCGGTTACCTGCAGCAAAATCCTGGGGAATTCGACGATTACGCTGTAGTGATCGACGATGATTCCGGGCCTGTCCACCTGATCGTCTTCGATGCTACCGGCCTCGATCTCTCCATGTATTCCGAGGGTGACTGGATATACGTTCAGGGAATCATCTATCTCGTGGAAGGTGATGTTCACATTGTGCCTTCAGAGGATGGAGATCTTTACCAGACCGAAAAGATCGCGCCAACGAATCTTACTTATGAAGTAACAGATTCACTTACCGGTGCGATAGAATTCGGATGGATTCATACTTTGGAAATTGATGCCTTCCTCGAGTTCATCATCTACCGTGACGGTGAAGAGATCAACCGTACTCTCGATCCAGCCTATTTGGGAAATATTCCAAACCTGACCGAGAGCGGAACCTATTGTTACCATGTCACTGCCCTCTTCCATGAAGGCGAATCCGATGTGAGTAACGAGGTAACGATTGAGTGGGTGGTTGATAATGTTACGGGCAATGATCTTTCCGGTGTTCCAGAAACCTGGGCTATCGAATCGATCTATCCGAACCCCTTCAACCCGAGTGTTACTACGGTGTTGGCTATACCTACTGAGGGTGACGTATCGGTTGAAGTGTTCAGCCTCTTGGGGCAGAGTGTCGAGGTGATCCACCGTGGCAAAATGTCCGCAGGATACCACCAGCTAAGCTGGAACGCTTCCGCATACCCGACCGGACTCTACCTGCTGAAAATGACCTCCTCCTCAGGATTCATCGGGGTCAGGAAGGTGATGTATATTAAGTAGAACATAATTTCCCGGACGCAACAGCTGGAGAGAATCACAATGTCCGAAAAGTAATGTTGATTCGATTAGTTTGTTGCTGGTATATGAGCGGGCGCGGTCTTTTCTGCGCCCGTTCTCTTTCCTTACTTTACCGAAGTAGCCAGGAATCTACTTTATCCACGCAATTGTACCGGGAAAAATGAATGAAGTGAGGAAGGTTGTGTTGTTGAGATGACTTTAGATCGGAAAAAACTTCATATTGAAAGCACTCCTAAACCAAATAAAATATAACTCTAATTTGGAAAAAGACAATACCATGGGAGAAAAGAAGCAAAAAACGCCGGGTCAATAATAGCCCGGCGTTATAATTTCTATCTTAAATTCGATTTACAAATTAAATATTCCTTTCAAGGTCAGCAATGGCGCAATTACCAGGGCTACTACTGACATCAGCTTGATCAGGATATTCAGTGACGGTCCGGAGGTATCTTTGAATGGATCGCCTACTGTGTCGCCTACTACGGCGGCTTTATGTGCGTCAGATCCTTTACCACCGTGGGCTCCTGCTTCGATATGTTTCTTGGCATTATCCCAGGAACCGCCTGCGTTTGACATGAAGATAGCCATCAGGACGCCACATACTGTAACACCAGCTAAAAGACCACCAAGCATTTTGGCGCCGAAGAGGAATCCGATAACCGGGGGAGTAAATATCGCTAACATTCCAGGAGCGATCATCTGCCTGATTGCTGCGGCGGTTGAGATATCAACACACTTGGCATATTCCGCTTTACCGCGACTGGCGTCAATCACCACTCTGTCTTCAGCAGTCCACTCGTTTTTATCACGAACCTTCATGATTGCAAGTGCAGCTTTCAGTTCTGGAATATTTGCAAACTGCCGGCGAACCTCTTCGATCATCTCTTTCGCTGCCTGACCTACTGCTTTCATAGCAAAAGAACTGAAGAGGAATGGTAGCATACCACCGATGAACATACCTGCCATGACATTCGGATCAAGAATATCAATTACGAATTCTTCACCGGGGAATTTTGCCTGGATCACAGTAGTAAATGCGCTGAACAACGCCAATGCCGTCAATGCGGCAGATCCAATAGCGAAACCTTTTCCAATTGCAGCGGTAGTGTTACCGACTGCATCGAGCTTGTCGGTGCGTTCACGAACTTCACTGGGAAGTTCTGCCATTTCGGCGATCCCACCGGCATTATCAGCAACCGGACCGTAAGCATCAACTGCAAGCTGGATACCGGTAGTTGAAAGCATTCCAAGCGCTGCGATAGCTATACCGTAAAGCCCTGCAAACATATAAGACAGTACGATCGCAACAGCTAACGTGATCAGCGGGAAAGCAGTGGAAAGCATCCCGTTGGCAAGTCCGGAAATAAGGTTAGTAGCTGCGCCGGTCAGTGATTGTTCTGCGATATCACGAACCGGTTTACGGTTTTCAGCAGTGTAGTATTCGGTGAACATACCGATAGCGACTCCTGCTCCGAGCCCTACTACTGTAGCGATAAAAATACCCATTGCAGTAATTTCGCCCGTTGGAGTCAAAACTGCATTCGGCACAAACCACTTGATGATGAAATAACTAATCACCACCATAATACCTGCAGCGCCGAAAGTTCCCATATTCAAAGCCGACTGCGGATTTCCACCTTCTTTTGTCCTGACAAAGAACGTACCAATTATACTGATAATAATTCCAACACCTGCAATCAACAGTGGAAGGAAAACCAATCCGAGTGAGGCTTCTGCTCCACTCAACGCCCAATAAGAAGCGCCTATAACCATTGCACCTACTATGGAACCGACAAAACTTTCGTAAAGGTCAGCTCCCATGCCCGCTACGTCACCGACATTATCGCCGACATTATCTGCAATGGTAGCCGGGTTACGTGGGTCATCTTCAGGAATTCCAGCTTCAACCTTTCCTACAAGGTCAGCGCCAACATCCGCTGCCTTGGTATAAATCCCGCCACCAACACGCGCGAAAAGGGCTATAGACGATGCTCCTAAGGAGAATCCTGTCAAGACCTGTAATGTGCGTTTGAGTGTTTGTTCATCATCAAGCCCGCCGATCCCGGTTTTAATATAAAAAAGAAACAACAACCCAAGACCAAGTACTGCAAGTCCGACAACATTCATTCCCATTACAGTTCCACCCGAAAATGCGACTTCCAGGGCTTTATTAAGCCCGGAACGCGCGGCGTGTGCAGTACGAATATTGGCGAGCGTGGCGACACGCATCCCGAAATATCCAGCCAAACCGCTGCAAACTGCGCCGACTACGAATGAAAATGCTATCCATGGCGATGAAGTCTCGCTGCCCCAATTGGAGACCGCGAGTAAAATCGCAACAGCTACGACGAAAATCGCCAATACACGGTACTCACGTCCAAGGAAAGCCATTGCTCCCTCACGAATGTGACCACCGATTTCCACCATGTACTCATTACCCGGATCCTGTTTTTTAACCCAGCTTGATTTCCAGAATGCAAATATCAACGCCAGCACTCCAAAAACCGGAATGATGTACAAATAAAGTGAGTAATCCATGCTTGTTACCCTTATGTTCGTCCCGTTTTACTGGGACTCCTCCCTGAACAGTCGAGTTCAAACGTCTGTTCAATTCTATTGTTAATTAATCTGGTTTATCTGTCACTCAGGCTTATCCCCTGGATCAGAATTTCCGATGGGGAGGATTATTCGCCTGTTGTTGTACTTATTCATTGCTGACGAAATGCCGTTATTCAACCATTCCCTAACTGCATTTGCTGCAACTACTTTTATTTTCTGCAAGTGCATTTCTTCACGAGCTGAGAGTGTGTCAAGCACCTTGTCGGCAAGATCATCGTACCCTCCGACATCCGGGCTTTCTCTTTCATCTCTTATCCCGACACGAAGCCGGGGAATATTATTACTATTTAATTCATTCAACACGGAACGTAAGCCACGATGCCCGCCATCGCCACCGGCTTTTCGTATCCTTAACGATCCACGTGGTAAATCATGATCATCAAGGATAACTAAAATATCTTCTTCAGCGATGTTCAGCTTTTTTGCCCAGCGAGCCGACGGCAGACCACTGAGGTTCATATAGGTCTGAGGCAGCATCAGGATTATTTCATTCTTTCCCGATCCGGACCTTCCAATCAGAGCTTCTTTCCGTGATTTCAACGAACACTTTATCTTTAATGCAATCTCACGTGTAATTCTAAAACCGAGGTTGTGCCAGGTCTGCTCGAATTTCGGACCGGGATTCCCCAATCCGATAACGAGCCGTTTACCCATGGATTATTCGCCGCCTTCCTCTGACGCTGCTTCTTCCTCGCCCTCAACTCCTTCGCCTTCCTCGCCTTCGAGCAGTTCCTCTTCTTCTTCTATGTCCTCTTCAACGACTCTCGGCGGTTGGACAACTGCTACAGTACGCTCTGTTGATGTTACCCATTCAATTCCTTCAAAACTGAGTTCATTCAAGTGAATCGACTCCTGGATTCCGACATGTGAAACATCAACAACGATTTCATCTGGGATTTCACTTGGCAAGCATCGAATCTCAACATCA